>UMLK01083185.1_pt1 | contig 9091 bp, 8 predicted proteins | sample 1966541 | NCBI WGS metagenome assembly UMLK01 (sample SAMEA4836198, study PRJEB28245) | human gut metagenome | biome: gut microbiome; material: fecal sample | place: Denmark | collected 2008 | reverse complement strand
CTTCGAACCGCAAACCCGCTGATGGTTCCTACGACATAGGGTGTGCTGTACCTTATGGCTTTCAGCGGTTGTGGCATCGCCATTCTTCCATGTCTGTCATATTGGTTCGGCACCTCGCTGGAAAGAAGATACATGGCACGACAACATATCATTCGAGTCGATCTTATATGCGTGGTGTTCCTTGGGGGATGCATCGGAACCGCATTACGCTACGCTTGTTCGGTCATTCCCGACTGCGGCGCATTCCATATCGGCACATTCGCGGCGAATATGGCCGCCTGCTTCGTATACGCGGCGCTTTCGGCATGGCTGGGAGGAACCCGCAGAACCGTGGGACGCGCGAAGGAATATGTGAACCGTGGATGTGGCATGGGCATGTGTGGAGGATTGTCCACCATGTCCACTCTCGCCCTCGAGGAATTCACTATGCTGCATGACGGCAAAGCCATGGATTGTGCGGCGTATTGTTGCACGACCTTCATCGTGGGCTGTCTGCTGGCATACGTTGGCGCGCATGTCGGGCTGCGGTTTGCCGGTACTGAGCATAACGATGGTGATCGCCATGCCATGGGCAAGGAGGCGGACTGATGAATAATGCGGTCATCGCCGTATCGGTGTGCCTGTGTGGTGGTCTCGGCGCCGCCGCAAGGTATGTTTGTGATTCCGTTATCAAAGCTTCTTGGCATAAGGCATTTCCTTTGTCGACCTTTGTGATCAACAGTATTGCCGGATTCCTGGCAGGCGTGATTGCAGGTCTGTACTCACGCCGGTTTCTGTCGGATCCCGCGCATGTGATGTTGGCGACCGGCTTCCTTGGTGGATTCTCCACATTCTCCACCATGATGAACGAATCCGTGACGTTGTTGCGCGGTGGGCGGATCACCGTGTTCGTGGGATATGTGCTGACGTCGGTGGTGGTTCCTGTGATGGCCGCGGCATTGGGATATTGCCTTGTCGTCTGAGACTGGAGCGAGGACGTTGACTCGGGGCGTCGTTTCATTGTCTCTGGGTATGGATGGTTTATGGATTACCGCGACGCGGATTGGATAGTTTTCCATGAAAACGAGGAAAAACTATTGTCTTTTCCGTGTTTCCTCGATACATTGGTGGCTGGCCGCCCATGACAATCGAAAGGACTGACCATGACGCAGCAGGGCATGTCGACCAAGTCGAGGCATCTGACCATTCCCGATCTCATCACGATAGGTGTGTTCACTGCCTTGTATTTCGTGCTGGTCGCCGTGGCCACGCTGTTCAGTTCCGTGGCTTTGATGGGATTCGGCATGATTCTTCTGCCTGCGGTCGCCGCATTGATCTGTGGTTGCGTATATATGCTCCTGGTTGCCAAGGTCGGAAAATTCGGCGCGATTAGCGTGATGGGCATCGTCGTCGGATTGTTCTTGTTCGTATCCGGACATTTCATCCTTTCCCTTGCTGCGAGCATCGTGTTTCCGGTCATCGCTGATGCCATCGCTCGCGCCGGGGACTATCGGAGCAAGACAGGTATCCTGGCGAGTTATGTCGTGTTCTGCTATGGGCTGACCGGTCCGATTCTGCCGTTGTGGTTCATGAAGGATGCCTATGTGGCCAGTCTGCAGGCCCGTGGCAAGGACTCGTCCTATATCGATGGTGTGTTCGCACATGTCAATACCGGCACGTTTTTCATTGCCATGATAGTGGTACTGGTATGTGCGTTGCTCGGAGGCTGGTTTGGGCAGTGTATGCTGAAGAAGCATTTTGCGAAGACCGGCATCATCTGATGGCCCTGGACCCAAGAACCAAACTGTACCTAGTGGCATTGGCCAACCTGTTGCTGTTCTTCCATGTCGACGTGGTTGTGGAGTCGCTTACAGTATTGCTGCTTCTTCTGCCACTGCTCGGCGCGGGACGATGGGCGGCTGCGGTACGCTTCGGTTGCATCTATGTATTGCTACTAGTGGGGACTTGGGCATCGACGCTTGACGATGGCGGCAGCTGGTTGCATATGCTTGGTTTGCTTTGTGTCGGCATCCGGATGATGATGCCTTGTCTGATTGCCGGCATATACGCATTCACCACGACTACGGCCAGTCAATTCGTGTGTGCCCTGCGGCGCATGCGCATTCCGGAGACGATTGTGATTCCATGTGTGGTGTGCATCCGGTTCTTCCCGACAATCCATGACGATTACCATCAGATTCGTGACGCGATGGCATTACGTGGCATCGCCCAGGGGACATTCGCCCTGCTCCGTCATCCGGCTCAGTCTTTGGAATACATCCTGATGCCGTTGTTGATGAACGCTACGGGGGTCGCCCAGGATTTGTCCGTAGCCGCACTGACCAAAGGAATCGGCATTCGCGGGCCTCATACATGTCATACCGAAATCCGCATGCATGGCATTGATTGGGCATGGATGGTCATCTGCACGGTTCCTCTGGCATTGGGCATTGGAGGAGCATGGTGAGTATCGGAAGTGATATCAATCGGATAGTCGCATGGACGCAACGGTGCTCATTCGCATATCATGCTGATGAAGCTGCTGAGGTCGATGCGCTGAATGACATCAGCTGTGCCATACCGCAAGGCGAGATTGCCATCTTATGTGGACAAAGCGGCTGTGGCAAAACCACGTACACACGTTTGCTCAATGGTCTGATACCTGGTTTCTATTCCGGCGATTTGCAGGGCATCCATATGACGTGCGGAATCCGCGCCGGATTGGCTCCTGTGGAAAGCTATGTGGGACAGGTGGGCAGCGTATTCCAGAATCCGAAGACGCAGTATTTCAATGCTGATTCCACCGATGAGCTGGCATTCCCCTGCGAGAATACGGGCATGTCTCCCGCGCGGATTCGGCAACGCGTGCATGATGTCGCGGAGCAGTTTCACATCAGGCATCTATTAGGTCGTAGGATCATGACGCTTTCAGGTGGCCAGAAGCAACAGCTTGCTGTCGCGGCATCGACCATGCTGGCTCCTGGACTCATCGTTATGGATGAGCCGACAAGTAATTTAGATATGGTGGCGATTCGCAGGCTGCATGACATGGTCTCCCGATTGAGAGCTGATGGAATGACCATCGTCATTGCCGAACACCGTCTTGCATGGTGCGCGGATTTAGCGGACCGTTTCATAGTGTTCGATCACGGTACGATTCTCGGTGAATATGAGGCGTCCGATTTTCTGGCGATGTCCGAACAGCGCGTCGCGGCATTAGGATTGCGCGCCCTCGATGACAGACCATACAGGCTTGCCGTGCATCGTAAACTCCAACATGGAGGCATTGCGCCCGACGAGGACAAGCGACAGGTCGTCATTGGTGTGCGCGGCCTGAGTGTAGGCCATACAAAGCGGGGACTTCTAGGCCGCAAGACACCCGTATTCGCACGTGATATTCCCGATTTCGACATTCACGAGGGTGAGATTCTTGGCCTTATGGGGTCGAACGGGGTTGGCAAAAGCACTTTGGCACGTACGCTATGCGGTCTTGCCGCTCCGTTGAACGGCATGGTGCTATTGAATGGGACGAAAGCGAGCCGCGGCGCTTTGACTCGTGCCGGATTTCTCGTCATGCAGGACGTCAATTACCAGCTCTTCTCCGATAGTGTTCGGGAAGAGGCATTACTGGGACTTGATGGGATGGATGACGCTGTGCGTGACCGATGCGATGCTGTGCTACGAGACCTCGACCTATTGGATTCCGTGCAGCGCCACCCGATGAGTTTATCCGGCGGTCAAAAGCAGAGGCTGGCTATAGCCTGCGCTTTGATGAGCGATAAGCGATTCATTGTTTTGGACGAACCGACCAGTGGACTGGACCGGTTGCATATGACCCAAGTCGGCGGACTTCTGCGAAAGCTCGCGGACCGTGGCAAAGCGGTGTTGGTCGTAACACATGATTATGAGCTTGCAGCGCTATGGTGCGACCGCATCATAGCGCTGGAAGACGAACTGCATAACGAACAGGGAGAAGAAGAGGATCGTCTGGCATGGACTTCAATGTGAACGATTGGCTGGGAGACTGGATTAGCTTCGAACATTTGATCAACAATCATGACCCGAACCTTGACCGGGCTTGGAAGGATTCGACGAAAGCCATGCGATCCAAGCCGCTGTTCGCGATCATGATGCTCGGCGATGCGCGACGCTTCTGGGCAAAAGCCTGCAAAACCTCGGGCAAGGAGTGGCGATTCCGCATTGGTGGATGGCATATCGAGCAGCCGTCCGCAGTTGGCGACGATGATGCTGTCGCAGGCTTTAACCTGACTTGGCTGGACGAAAAACGCACCCCCATCACAACACATGAATATCGGCTCGATCATGTGCACGACAAGGGGCTGGAAGGCAAACCCTGCTATGTGTTCCACGCTAGCGATGCCGGTGCCTCCGATCCCTTCGCCGTACTCATCGCGATGGAGCCCATGCCTGAACGCTCCGTGCTCAGACACGGGGGACTGCTCAGTCATCTGCATTTTCAATATGCCTCTGATGAAGGCGAACTCATCAAAGGTACTGGCAAACAAGCCACGCTCCGCCATCGCATGTGGTATCCCACCATGTGCGCCGCTGAAGGGACGTTACTTGATCAATGCAACATCGTACGTGCGCTGCATCATCTTCAAGCATGGCGGGAACTGCCTGTCCCATCATCAGACTGACTGCAGATGCCCGAAGATGGGACAATATCAGCATTGCGACGATTGTAGGTATCGTCCAGTGACGCTTTCCGGACATGCGGCGATCCGAGAAGGCGCTCCCTCGCATACTACGCGTCCGCCTGCTTCACCGCCGCCCGGTCCCATATCCACCACATAGTCCGCATTGGCAATCACGTCCAAATCATGTTCGATGACGACCACCGTCGCGCCATTCGCTACAAGTTCATCAAACACGTGCAGCAGCACGCGAACATCAAGCGGATGCAAGCCGATTGTCGGCTCATCGAACACGAATACCGCATCATGCTGTTTCCGCCCCATCTCGCTGGCCAATTTCAAACGCTGGGCCTCACCGCCCGACAGCGCGGGAGTTGGCTCGCCCAACGCAAGATAGCCCAAACCCAATTCATGCAACGTGGCAAGCTTCGTTTGGATCGGTTTGACATCTCGTAAGACAGGCATGGCATCGTCGACGGTCATTGTCATTAACTGCGGCATCGAATACGCCACTCCGTCGGTGCAGGGGAGCTTCAGCTCGGCGATTGCATCGGAATACCGCGAGCCATGGCATGCCGGGCATTCGATATCGACGTCAGGCAGGAACTGCACGTCGAGCGAAATCGATCCCGTGCCGTCGCACGTCGCGCAACGCAGCTTGCCAGTGTTATAGGAGAATGCCCCCGCTTTCAGACCGATGGTCCGCGCAGCATCTGTTTTTGCGAACGCGCGTCGAAGATCGTCATGGACGCCGCAATATGTAGCGACGGTGGAACGTATGTTCGCGCCGATAGGCGTGGCATCGATAAGATGTGCCTTGGACACACCGTCCGCCTCGAGGAGCCGCACCTGCGTCGGCTGCGGCGACCTGTCGATCCGCGACTGCAAAGCGGGCATCAACATCTCCAGTACCATCGTCGTCTTGCCGGAACCGGATACCCCTGTTACGGCGGTCAGCCGTCCACGGGGAATATCTACCGATAACGGGCCGACGGTATGCAGACGGTCGGTTTCCATATGAATTCGTCCTGCGGAGAAGATTTCATGGGCGTCAATGTTGTCACGCACACGGTCATGAACGTTGCCACCCTGGGCAAGGAACGGCGCGATGCGCGATTCGCGGGTATCAATCACCTGCGGCACCGTTCCCTGCGCAATCACCTGACCGCCCTTTGCGCCGGCACCTGGCCCCATCTCGATGAGATAATCGGTTTCGGCCAGCACCCGAGTGTCATGATCGACCACTACCACGGAATTGCCATCAGCCACCAGGTCACGCATGACACCGAGCAGTCCGTCGACATTCGCGGGATGCAACCCAATCGACGGCTCATCCAGCACATATAACACGCCTGTGGTGCGATTGCGCACGGCGCGGGCAAGCTGCACGCGTTGGCGCTCGCCGGTGGACAGCGTGGCTCCGGCGCGGTCCAAGGACAGATACCCGAGACCGAGTTCCAATAAACGCCGTGACGTATTGAGGAACGATTCACAGATGGCGCTCGCCATGGTGTGCATATGTGGTTCCAGCGATTCCGGCACGGACCCTACCCAGGAAACGAGTGCGTCCAGAGACATCGCGGTTGCCTGAGCCAGATTGATGTCTCTGATACGTGGCTGGCGGGCGCGTTCGGAAAGTCTGGTCCCTCCGCAATCGCTGCAGGGACGCTCTTTGAGGAACCTCGCAACACGTTTAAGCCCTTTTTCGTCCTTGGCTTTGGTGAGGGCGTTCTCCACGGTGTATACGGCGTTGTAGTACGTGAAGTCGAGTTCGGCGAAATCGTCGCCTTTTTTCGGCTTGTATAGGATGTGCTTCTTGATGGCTGGGCCGGCGAACACGATATCTCGTTCTTGTTCGGTGAGTTGGTTGAACGGTACGTTGGTACGTACTCCCATGGCCCCGCATACTTGCTTCATCAAATCCCACATCAACGATCCCCACGGCAGCACGGCTCCCTCGTCAATGCTTTTCGACTCATCCGGTACCAAGGCGGAACGGTCGACTTCCCTCATGATTCCGGTGCCTGAGCATGTCGGACACGCGCCCGCGGCGTTGAATGCGAGATCCTCCGCTGATGGCGGATGCATGAGTCCGCCGCAGAACGTGCAATGCATCGGAAGCTCGGCGGCAACGTTCATCGTGGGTTGGTTGCGTGCTCCGCAGTGTTCGCACACGTGCGATCCGATCCGGGAGAACAGGAGGCGCAGACTGTTGAGCAGTTCGCTCATTGTGCCGAACGTGGAACGGACTCCAGGCACTGATGGACGCTGATGCAGTGCCAATGCCGCCGGAATATGACGCACCTCGTCGACGGTTGCGCGGCTTGCCTGGGTCATACGTCTTCTTGTATAGGTCGATAGCGCTTCCAGATAGCGTCGTGATCCCTCCGCGTACAGCACGCCAAGCGCGAGGGAGCTTTTTCCTGAGCCTGAGATTCCGGCTATGCCGACCATGCTGTTGAGCGGGATGTCGATGTCGACGTCTTTCAGATTATGTACGTGGGCTCCGCGCACTTCGATACATGAGGGGAGTGGCCGAGACACTTGTGTTTCGTATGCAAAGATAGAAGGAGACGGTTTCATACCGGCAATTCTATGCTTGCCATATGGTTATCACATATACGGATGAAAAGAAATTCACCAAGGAACAGACCCAGCGACTGTTTCTTTCAGTCGGCTGGGTGTCCGGTCAATATCCTGAACGGTTGCATAAGGCGTTGATGGGGTCATCCACCGTATTCAGCGCATGGGATGGCGAACGTCTGGTGGGTCTGGTGCGAGTGCTTGATGACACGGAGATGGTGGCATACATGCACTATGTGCTGGTCGATCCTGAATACCAAGGGCGCGGCATTGCCGGACATCTTGTCGGCATGGTCAAGCAGCGGTACCACGATTACCTGTATATCGAGGTTATGCCTGAGGAAAGCAAGAATGCCACGTTCTATGAGAAGCATGGATTCCATATTATGGAGGATGGCGTCGCCATGCAGATATGCAATCCGGGAGAACGGCACTGACGGAACGGGCATCGGGCATGTCTTGAGAACTTCGGGCGGTGAGGGGCGCCATCTTTCGCCGGAGGCGTTTCCATTACCGCTTATATTTTTTGGGGTTCGGCTGTCAGATCTTGAATGAACGACGGATGAATCCGTATACGGTGTCCCAGTAGCGTTTCGGATCCACGGCGGAGCTTTCCATATGATCGGCGTCCGGAACCAGCAGACGTTCGCGGTCGATGCTGGAGCAGGCGTTGTGGTTCATGTCGAGGAAACGTGGGCTGACCATGCGGTCCTTTCCTCCATGGATGAACAGCATCGGAATGACCGTATGACGCAATGACGGTATGCAGGACGCTTCGGTGAAATCATAGCCGGCACGGCGCTTGCAGATCAGACCCGCCGCGTCCACACATGCCGAGGCGAGAAGCTTTGGCATGTGGAACATGCCTCGCGCGCTGTCTATGAATTCCATGCGGGCGGAAGTGTATCCGCTTTCGGCGATTGCCGCGATGACATTGCGTGGCAGTTCCGGCGTGCCGGTCGTCATCATCACCGTCGTGGCTCCCATGGATCCTCCGAATAGGAGAATGCGTGCTTGATCGTCGCTATCCACAATCAGCCGTATCCAATCAAGCAGATCATTGCGCTCCAACCATCCCATGCCTACATATCGTCCTTCGCTCAGATCCTGGGCCCGTTGGGATGGTGCGAGGACGGTGAAGCCCATGCGGGCATAGCGGTGTGCCCATTTGGCTTGTTCTTCAGGGGCTCCGGTATAGCCATGCACGCAGATGGCATATATATGCGGCGTCGGGTCGATGCAATCCGGATCGAAGAGCCAGCCATGCAGCTTAAGCCCATCGCGGCTGGTGATGGATACCGGCTGTTTCGTTTCGGAAAACCATTGCTCGGCCTCTTTGGCCTCGCCTTGGTTCATCTTTCCCTCGCGATCCGGAGCGATCAGCGCCTGATGGAAAATGGAATGCTTCCACTGCGTGTCGATGGCAAAGCGGAACAGCATATGTGCTGACGCCGCGAGCAATCCCGTCGCTGCGACGGTCGTGACGCCAGTCGCGAGCTGAATGTTGCGGATGAGCGCGGAATGGTCATGCGTCGTTGCCATTTTCTGATTCCTTACCACTGGTTGGTGCTTGTCTGACTACGATTGTACGTGGGTTTGCGCATAGTCCGCGTTTTATGCACCTTGCTCCTCTGATTGCAGGGAAATGTCAGCGCACCATGTATACTAGATAACTGTTGTCTTGGCGAGGGAGGTTCCGCCTCCGTTATCGACTTGGCGTATGATATGAAACTCCTTGGGTTTTTTATGCGGCTCGTCGGTGCGCCGAAACATAAGAACGATGTATCAAGGAGATATTGATTATGGCTACCACCATCACTCTTGAAGGTGCTGCTCGTACCGAGTTCGGCAAGGGTGCTGCCCGCCGCATG
>UMLK01037372.1_pt1 | contig 9257 bp, 7 predicted proteins | sample 1966541 | NCBI WGS metagenome assembly UMLK01 (sample SAMEA4836198, study PRJEB28245) | human gut metagenome | biome: gut microbiome; material: fecal sample | place: Denmark | collected 2008 | reverse complement strand
GCTCTTGCTATCATGCGCATGGCAATGAACGGCTGAAAAAGTTAAACAGTCATGATGCATAAGCAAGCGCCTGTGCAGCATGACAAAACTTAAAGTCAGGCACCGCAGCCCGGTTCGGACTGCGGTGCCTGTTTATATGCTTCCAAAAAATCCTTATTGACACCGAATCGTTATTGAATCCGGTTATCGTTCTCTCTGCAACGGCTGTTCTCATTAAAACTCATGGCATTATTCCCGTAAACAAACGAACAAGCACCACTCAAAAAAGCGGTGCCCGCAAACTGCATATGAACTGCGTATTTTGATTAAAAGCTCACTTTCATGCGCCGTTTATTTCTCCGAGCAGCGGCAATCACCGCAGAAAATCAGCCTGCATTAAGCAAACTGATTCACCGGTGCATTGGCTCAATCTTCAATTTCGGCCTCATTGCCGTTAACCGCTTTTTTCAGCGTGTGCGTACGGTCACGCTTTTCGAGAGTTTCCGTTTCCGACTTCTCCGACTTGCCGCGCAGATCATCAAGGCTGCGCGTGCATTCATGAACCGTCGGAACCCAGCTTGCCTTGCTGAATATCGCAGCAACGGAAATGGGAAGATAGGTCATCATGTAAATCGGAAATGTGAATATGTAAAGTATTTTCTTGGCAGTTTTAGCCGGAATAATCTTCCACATGTCGATCGTTGCAATAAGTCCGACAACAAATGCAATTATATAGCTGTTGAAGAGAATCTGCAAGATTGAAAGCAGAACCGTTGTTATCCCGCTGCCGATGCAAACGGAAACAATAATGCCGACAATATTTACAATTTGGGCAACAATTCCGAGCAGATATGCCGGAAAAATGTTCATTCCGATATCGAAACATGTAAAATCGCCTTTTTTAAAAATCCCGCGGAATATGCCTTTGAACAAATCCCCCCCGTGAGCCTGTATCAGCTGAAGGTAGCCTTTTGACCAACGCAGCCGCTGCTTCCATGATGCTTTCATGGTTGCGGGCTGTTCGTCGTAAATAACTGCATTTTTGCAATAGCCGATATGCTCACCCGCTACGGCGCAGCAAACGGTAAATTCAATGTCTTCAATCAAAAGAAAATAATTCCAGCCGCCGATTTTTTTGAGATATTCGCTGCTCACCATGAAGCCCGTTCCCGAAACAGCGCAGCCGGAACCGAGAAGATAACGCGATTCGTTCAGGTAGCGGCTCTCGCGCACATACCAGAGTCCGCTTCCCGCCGAAATCCAGCTGTCATCGTAGTTTTTCGAATTACGAAAACACGTTGCAACATCATAACCCGCATTGAGCATTTTGTTCATCTCCGCTGTGTAATGCTCATCCACAAGATTATCGGCATCGAAGATGAAAAAGGCATCAAAGGCATTCGGATAATCCTTTTCAATGTGCTTAAATATGAAATTAAGTGCGTATCCTTTGCCGATTTTTGTCAAATCGTTTCGTTCGTAAACGATTGCTCCCGCATGTCGTGCAATTTCGGCGGTTTTGTCCGTGCAGTTATCCGCCGCAACAAAAACGCGAATTCCGCCTGGGTAATCCTGCGCAAGCAAAGTCCTGATGCAGTTCTCAAGCGTTTTTTCTTCGTTGCGCGCACAAATAACGGCAGCAAAACGGTTTTGCTTCCGATTCAAATCCGCATCGGCAATCGTTGCTTTACCCGCATTCCCGCTGTTTTTCGGAACAATGCGATATTTTTTAAAATAAGGGACTAAAACATAAATATATTGATAAAAATAGCAAATAGCGAAAAGCAAAGCTATAATACGATTGATTGTTTCAATAGAGTGCATTGAGCCACCTCTGTTTGCTGCAGATTATTGCGCAGAACCCGACACAGGGCAATTACGCTTATACCGTTGAGAGCTAACATCTTCCGAAGCGATGCAAGTTACGGCGAACCAAGCCTTCGGATAATGCGGAAAACAGCTTTTGACCGCAAAAAAGCGCACCGTTTTTCTCTGTTTACACAAAAATCGGATGCACGGCGCATTAAGTTTTCCGCAACGCAGACAACAGTTTGTCAACAGTCGTTCAAAAGGAACGAATCCCTGCAAAAAATTGCAGTTGTTTGTTGTTTTTTAGATTTTATCATTCCGAACCCGGATTGTCAACCCTTTGGGGCATATGCATTTTTTGCGTCAAAGACTTTGACCCTTTTGACCGTCAAATTTATGCTCGTGTTTCATGCCGAGGTTGAGAAAAAGCTGAGTTTGTGATATAATGAATGTATAAAATATTCGATCGGGAGGATTCTGACTTGTTACACATCCTTTACGGCAAAAAGGGAACGGGCAAATCGCGCAGACTTATTGCCGAAGCGAACAGAAACCATGTTGAATGCGGTGAAAACAGCGTTTTCATCGATAAGGACGGAGATAGAATGTACGAATTGAACCGCGGCATCCGCTTCATCAACGCCTCCGATTTTTGTATTGACGGGCCGAAAATGTTCACGGGTTTTGTCTGCGGAATTGCGGCGCAGGATTATGACCTGCGTGCAATTTATATCAACAGCTTTATGAAGGTCGTTAAGCATTCCCCCGAAGGGCTGTTCGGCATGTTCGACTTTTTGCGCGAATTTTCCGAAAAAACCAATATTGAACTCTATATAAGCATCAGCAGTGAGAATGAGGCCCCCGATTATCTTAAAGCATTCATCAATCAATGAACCCGCTGTCGGGCAGCTGACAGAGGAATCAAAGGCTGATTTTTTCGGCGCGATGCCGCTCATGCAAATTTTTCTGTTGAAATACAGCTAAAAATACACTATAATATTGCAGGCGCGGCAAGGTCGTGCCTTGCGGGCATTTGCCCGAACTGATGAAAGGACAACCCGATAACCATGAAATTTGCAATCGACGCTTTCGGCGGCGACAATGCTCCCGAAGCCGTGATTCGCGGCAGCATTGACGCAATGCAGCTCAACGATGACTTCAGCATAATCTTCACCGGAGATGAATCCGCAATTTATGCCTTGCTCAACGACTATGAATACGACAAGTCCCGTGTTGAAGTTGTTCATGCACCGGACATAATTACATGCGAAGATCAGCCCACGCTTGCAGTTCGGCGAAAAAAAGAAAGCTCAATTGTTAAGGCTCTTCATCTTGTTGCGGACGGAAAAGCCGATTGCTTTATCTCTGCGGGAAGCACCGGTGCTGTTCTTGCCGGTGCAACGCTTATCGTACACCGCATTCCGGGTGTTAAGCGTCCCGCTCTCGCACCCGTTCTTCCGACGCTCAAAGGGCCGATGATGCTTATTGACTGCGGCGCAAATGTTGACTGCACTCCGGAATACCTGCTCCAATTCGCATACATGGGTTCGGCGTATATGAGCGGTGTCCTCGGCATTGAACGTCCGCGTGTCGGTCTTATAAATAACGGCACCGAAGAAGGCAAAGGGAACGCACTCACAAAGGAAGCATATTCCCTGCTTAAGGCTGCGAAGGGCATCAATTTTGTCGGCAACTGCGAAGCGCGCGAGCTCATGAGCGGAGACTACGATGTTATCGTTTGCGATGGTTTTGTCGGCAATGCTGTTTTGAAAACACTTGAAGGAGCCGTGGCTTCAATCATGACGATGCTCAAGACGGAAATCAAAAGCAGCAAGCGCGCAAGCGTCGGCGCAATGCTCTCCAAAAATGCTTTTAAAGCACTCAAAACCCGCATGGACTACACGGAGTACGGCGGCGCACCCCTGCTCGGCATCAACGGCGGCATTATAAAAGCGCACGGCAGCAGTGACGAACGTGCCGTTTGCTCCGCCATCGGTCAGGCGCGCAAGCTCATCCTCGGCAATGTTACAAACACGATTTCGGGGCTTATTTCCCGGGAAATGGACCCTCAAGCGGGAAAATGAGTCCTTTCGAGCCGAATCCGCACACACCGCTTTTTATCCGCATTCGGCATATTTAATTTGACATTGACATCAAACATGCCGTGCGGTAAAATATGATATGAACTTTATTAAACTTACGGAGGCTGATTATGCTTACTGAAATTCGCACCCGCATCGCGCAGCAGCTCAACATTCCCGTTGACAGCATCACTGCCGATTCAAAACTTGTTGACGACCTTAAGGCGGACTCACTGGACATTGTTGAGCTTGTAACAAGCCTTGAAGAAGAATACAACATCGAAATTTCCGACGAGGACATTAAAAACATTCGCACCGTCGGCGATGTTGTTCGTTTCATCGAATCCAAATAACCTGAACCGCACGGAAGACGGGCTTGAGCGGCAGCTGAATTTCGGCTGATTTCATCCGAATCCGAATGCGCCGGATAACCTGTTTTCTGTCCGTTTTTTTGCGGCACCCCGTTTCGCAGGCGGACGAATATCTGCCTGCGAAATTTGATTTAAGACATAAGAATCGGTTTTATCTCTGATTTTTGTTTGCTTAAACAAACATAACCCTACAGATTGGAGCGATTGATTTTTCGTGAATCCAAAACGAATCTCAGAGCTTGCTGAATTAATGACAAAGCTCAATTACAGCTTCACGGACGTTGAGCTGCTGAACACTGCACTCACCCACTCGTCATTCGTGCGCGGGGACAACCGCATTTATCCGAATAACGAGCGAATGGAATTTCTCGGTGACGCTGTACTTGAGCTTTGCGCAAGCGAATACCTATATTTGAATTACCCCAAAATGAACGAGGGCATGATGACCCGCACGCGCGCACGTACCGTTTGCGAAACCGCGCTGAACATCGTTGCAAAGGAGTTGGAACTGGGCAAGTATCTGCTTTTGAGCCACGGAGAGGAAAACACAGGCGGGCGCGAAAAGCCCTCCATACTTTCCGACGCACTCGAAGCTGTTATCGGCTCCATCTTTCTTGACGGCGGTATTGAATGCGCAAAGCGTTTTATTTTAAGCTTCATCAAAAACAGCGTTGAAGAAGCGGCGCGCAGCCTGTCCGCAAAGGATTATAAAACGCTGCTCCAGGAATACGTTCAGCATTATCACAGCGGTGAACTTGAATACAAGGTTATCGGCATGAGCGGCCCGGATCACAAGCGGGTTTTCACAATGTGCGTCAGCATTGACGGTGTTGTGTACGGGTTCGGCGACGGCGGAACAAAACAGGAAGCCGGCCAGAACGCAGCAAGAGCAACCCTTGAATTGCTCAATCGGGACAATGCGTGAGTTTTACCCACGCATTCATCACAGCTTTTCGGAACGGTTCATCCGATTTGCCATTTTGCTTAAGGAATCTTTTAAATGCAGCTTACAAAGCTTGAAATCAGCGGGTTCAAATCGTTTGCAAAAAAAACCGAACTGATTTTCAAAAACGGAATCACAGGTATTCTGGGTCCCAACGGTTGCGGAAAAAGCAACATTGCGGACGCTTTTCGCTTTGTTTTGGGTGAGCAGAATGCACGTGCGCTGCGCGGCAAAAGAATCGATGACTTTATTTTCGGCGGGACGGAAAAGCGCAAGCCGCTGTCCTACTGCGAAGTTTCCATGTATTTTGACAATTCGGACGGACTGCTTGCTTCTCCGTTTTCCGAGGTTGTTGTTACACGCCGCGCCTTCCGTTCGGGAGAAAGCGAATACAGCATCAACAAAACCCCTGCACGTCTGCGCGATATTCGCGAGCTTTTCCGTGACACAGGCATCGGCAAGGACGGATATTCCATCATCGGACAGGGCCGCGTAAGTGAAATCCTTTCCGACCGTTCCGATGACAGACGCGAGGTTTTTGAAGAAGCTGCGGGCGTTATGAAATACCGTGCACGCAAGGAGGAAGCCGAGCGCAAACTCCAAGCCACCGCAAAAAATATTCTTCGCCTTGAAGACATTCTCCGTGAGCTTGAAAGCAGGCTTGAGCCGCTCCGTTTACAGAGTGAAAAGGCCGCCGCGTACTTTCGGCTGCGGGAGGAACTCCGCGAGCTTGAAATCAACCTGTTTTTATATCAGTATGACAAATCAAATGAGCGGCTTCAACAGCTGCGCGGCGTTGCCCGTCAGCTTTCCGACGAAATTCCCGCTGCATTGGCGGAAGAAGAGGCTTACGCCGCAGGCTGTGCCAAAGAGGAAGAGCTTGAACGAAGCCTTTCCGCCGCAATCAGCGAAACTTCACGTGCGCTTATCGATCTTTCCGCCTCCGTTGAAGGCCATGCCGGCAACGAAAAGCTGATTCATGAACGCATCGATGCGCTGACTGCGGATATTGCGCGGAGGCAAGCAGAAATTACAAGGATTCGTGAGCGCGAAACGGCCGACGGTGAACGCAGTTCACAGCTTGCGGAAGAAATCAATCTGAAAAAAGCGAGCGAAGACGCGCTTGAAGCCGCGCTTGAAACTGCCGAAGCCGAATTTGCGGAGCTTTCAGGCTCTATTAATGCAGCCGAAGAAAAGCTTGAAGCGCAAAAACAATCCATGATGGATTACATGAATCGGCTTGCGGACACGAAAAGCCGCATTTCAAGGCTCGGTGCAATGCGTGAATCCATCAGGAAACAAACCGCTTCCCTTGCGCAGGAGCTTATTGAAGCCGAGGCCGAAGGCAAGCATTTGGACGAAGAATATGCCGAAGCTCGGGCTGACAAAGAAGCACTTTTAAAACACAAAGCTGAGTTCGAAACTGCACGGCAGGCTGCAATTGATGAGATCAATGCGCTTAACGTTAATGCACTCTCCGCCGCAAAAGCAATACGCCGCGCCGAAGACGAAATCAGTGCGGGCAAGTCCCGGCTTAAGGTACTTGAAGAGATGCGCCGCGCTCACGAGGGCTACTACGCAAGCGTTCGCCGACTTTTGAACGACGCACAGCGCAGCGCGGAGCTGAAAAAAAGAATGCACGGAGTTGTTGCGGAGCTTTTATCCGTTCCGCAGGAATACGAACGTGCTGTTGAATCCGCACTCGGTTCGGCACTTCAAAACATTGTTGTTCCCACCGAACACGATGCGAAATATCTTATTAACTATCTCCGCGAGCACGACTACGGCCGCGCCACGCTTCTTCCCGTCAGCGCAATGCGTGCGCGCCTGCTTACCGATGAGGAAAAAAACTGTTTTCGCGGCATTGACGGCTGTTTCGGCATTGCCTCCGAGCTTGTGCGCTTTTCGCCCGAATACGGCAGCGTTTTTGAAAACCTTCTCGGCAGAACGGTCATTGTTCGCGATATTGACACCGGAATTCTTATCAGCAGACGTGCGAAATCGGCATTTCGCATTGCAACGCTGAAAGGCGACATTCTTAACCCCGGCGGAAGCATGACCGGCGGAAGCCTCCAGAAACGCGAATTCAGCCTTTTGGGACGCGAACGGGAGATCGAAGAGCTTGCCGAAAGCAGAAAAGCAGCCGAAAGCAGGCTTGCCGAGCTGCGCAATGCCGAAGCAGAATGCAGCAAAGCATTGCAGGAAGCGAATGCAAAAGCAGCCGCTGATGCAGATGAATTGCGAAAGCTTGATGTTCGGCTTGCATCCTTGACCGAAAAAGCGGATATTGTTCAAAAATACATTCAAAAAAATATTGAACGAATAAAGCAAATCGCCGAAGAGCAGCAAAGACTTGCGGATGCCGAAACGGATATTGACGCCGAATGTGCCTCCGCAGAAGCTGCCGCAAACGGAATCGACCTCGGCAGCTCCGCAAACGGACAGGACATCAAAAACACACAGCTGGAACTTGCGAACCTCCGCTCCGCTCTTCAGGCGGCGAATGATGAAATTTCAGCTCTCCGCATTCGGCACACTGCCGCAAACAGAGAACGCATTTCGGCTGAAAACGAGCTTAAACGGCTCAATGCAGAGCTTGCGGATGCCGAAACAAGGCGCAATGCCGAAACAATTGCGATTGAAGCAGCGGAGCGCGATTGCCGACAGCTCAACGACGAGCTCGATTCGGTGAGCTGCGGACTTTCCGAAAGCAGAGCTGAGCTGAATGCCTTGAACGAGGAGCTGAGACGGCTTGAGAGCGAACGCGCCGCAAGGCTGAACGCGCTTGACGAACTGCGTTCAAAACATGAACAAGTGAGTTTGCGATTGTCCGAACTGCGCGAAAGGCTGCACCGAAACGAACTTGCAACGAACAAGGCGCAGTCCGAACTTGACAACATGAACGAACGCATCTGGCGCGATTACGAGCTTACCTACGATAATGCCTTGAGTTTTCGCCGTGAAATTGCCGTTACACAGGCACATCTCCGCACGGACGAGCTTCGAAAGGAGCTGAAATCCTTAGGGGACGTGAACACATCCGCAATTGAAGATTATCGTGAGTTAAACGAGCGTTTTCAGTCGCTGGATGCTCAGTGCGGCGATTTGCGGCAGGCGGAAGCGGATTTAAACGAACTCATCGCAAAACTGACCGAAACCATGGAAAAGGAGTTCTGCGAACAATTTTCCCTCATCCGACAGAATTTCACCGCAACGTTTTCGGAACTTTTCAACGGCGGACATGCGGAACTTGTGCTTTCGGACAAAAGCGACGTTTTAAACTGCAATATCGACATCATTGCACAGCCGCCGGGCAAAAAGCTTCAGCTGCTTTCCCTGCTTTCCGGCGGAGAGCAGGCACTGACAGCAATTGCACTGCTGTTTGCAATATTAAAACTTAAACCCGCCGCATTCTGTATTCTGGACGAAATTGACACTTCGCTTGACGAAGCAAATGTGGATTGTTTTGCCGAGTATTTGCGGAAATATTCGGAGGGTACCCAATTCATTATCATCACACATCGTAAGGGTGCAATGGCTGTTTGCAATTCGCTCTACGGTGTTTCCATGGAGGAAAAAGGTGTATCCACGCTTGTTTCGGCAAGATTGGACTGATATTTAACAAAATGCTGCAAATTTATCACCACAGGAGGTATTTTTATGTCAGTATGGGATCTTTTTAAAAGGAAGAAAAAGAAACCGGAAAAGGTTGATCCTGCTGCAAATTTAAATCAGGAAACGGAAGCAAAGCCTGCCGCCGAAAAGGCGGAGGTTGAAACACAGGAAAAGGCCGAACATGAAGCACGTGAAAAGGCCGAACGTGAGGCACGCGAAAAGGCCGAACGCGAAGCACGCGAAAAGGCCGAACGTGAGGCACGTGAAAAGGCCGAACGTGAAGCGCGCGAGAAGGCCGAACGTGAAGCGCGTGAAAAGGCCGAACGTGAAGCGCATGAAAAGGCCGAACGTGAAGCACGCGAGGAGACCGAACATGAAGCGCGTGAGAAGGCCGAACGTGAAGCACGCGAAAAGGCCGAACGTGAAGCACGTGAAAAGGCCGAACGTGAAGCGCGCGAA
>UMLK01012308.1_pt1 | contig 9262 bp, 9 predicted proteins | sample 1966541 | NCBI WGS metagenome assembly UMLK01 (sample SAMEA4836198, study PRJEB28245) | human gut metagenome | biome: gut microbiome; material: fecal sample | place: Denmark | collected 2008 | reverse complement strand
ATAAGAGAGTGATAGGAAGAAGTGCGCAAAAAATTAACCGTTTCATTTAGAAAAACAGGGAGTAGAAATATTATCAAGCCTGTATGATAATCGATAAGACTTGATCAAAAAACCATCGAACTTGTAAATCTCGAGGTTGGAACAAAATATGCCAGATACACAACAAGAAAACGCCAAAAATTTAAAAAACCTCGGCTTAAAAGCAACGGGGCCTCGTCTCAAAATTCTTGAAATTTTTCAGGAACGCGCAAAGGCTGGTGAAGACCGTCACTTGAGTGCTGAAGAAGTTTACAAAGAACTTGTAAACACGGGAGAAGACGTTGGTCTAGCCACCGTTTATAGAGTCTTGGCCCAGTTTGCCTCCGCCGGTATTCTGACTCGTAGAAATTTTGAGCACGGAACTACAGTATTTGAACTGGATGACGGACATCATCATGACCATCTGATCTGCGTGATGTGCGGCAAGGTCGTCGAATTTGTGGACGAAGAAGTGGAAAAACGCCAAGCAGAAGTTGCCAAGCAACACGGCTATGAACTCGTAGATCACTCTATGGCTCTATACGGCGTTTGCCCTGAATGCCAAAAGCATAAGGCTGAAAAGAGAGAAATCTGATTTTCAGTCCGGAATGCACAAAAAGAAAGGATCCTCGATTTTTGGGATCCTTTCTTTTTTTTACTGAAGTTAACGCCTCAGCATTTCTCTGGCATGATCCAGCGTTTTCTGAGTGATCGTTAGGCCGCCGAGCATGCGGGCGATTTCCCGGACTCTCTGATCTTCACTGAGCGGATACACATTGGAGATCGGAGCTTCGCCCTCAGCGGCAGCTTTCTTTTCAATCTTGAAGTGGTGAGAAGCACAGCTGGCAACCTGCGGCAGATGCGTGACGCAAAGGGCCTGCTGATGCTCTCCGAGCTGAGCCAGAAGACGGCCGACGGTTTCTGCAACCGCGCCGCCTATGCCTGAGTCGACCTCGTCAAAGATCAATGTGTCAACTGTGGCAGTCATCGTATCGGTAACGGCAATCGCAAGACTGATACGCGCTAATTCACCGCCGGAAGCAACCTTAGAAAGGGATCGGCGAGGGACACCGGCGTGACCTGCGACCAAGAACTCACAATGGTCGATACCCACGGAGGAAGGTGCTTCAGCTTCTGTGACCGCAACTTCAAAGGAGCCTCCTGCCATCGCCAATGTCTGCATGACATCCGTGATGCTCTTCTGCATTTTCAACGCGCCTTTTTTGCGCTCTTTGGAAAGTTCTGAGGCAAGTTTGTCGTATTGAGTCTTTGCCTCGTGCGCTTTATTAAAGAGTGCCGTCAGATCGCTCAGTCCTTCCATCTCAACAGCCTTTTCGGTGACTTTCTGCATTTCTGCATAAAGCTCATCCGGTTCGACGTGATATTTGCGCGCCAGTTCGAGATAGAGATTAATTCTTTGATCGAGCTCTTCGAAACGAGCTTCGTCAAAGTCTGTGCGATCTAAGTAGTGCTCCACATCGTCGGATGCGGAATCAATAATTTCACGAGCATCGTTAAGCTGCGTGTAGATTTTCTCAAGTTTTGCGTCGACGTCCGAGACATCGCCGATAGCGCTGATGGCGGAATCGACGAGCTCCAAGGCGCTGTAATCGGCTTCGGTCAAAGCCTCTCTGGCTTTTTGGCAGGAATCAATAATGTCGTTATAGCGCGAAAGTCGTGTGTGTTCTTCATTGATGCGAGCCCATTCTCCTTTGATCGGAGAAAGCTCTTTCATGTCTTCCAAGAACCATTTCATGCGTTCAAGTTCTGCCTGGTTAAACGCCTGCCTTTCTCTGGCTTCTTCAAGGGTCTTTTGTGCTTCACGCCACTGTGTCCACGCAGAACGAACGGCATCGACCTGAGGACGCAGTCCGGAGTAAGCATCGAGCATTTCCAACTGAGAACCTTTGCGGAGCAAAGATTGGTGGGCATGCTGGCCGTGTACGACGACAAGCATGTGGCTGAGCTCTTTTAATTGAGAAAGGGAGCACGGCGTGCCGTTAATCCATGAACGGCTCCGGCCTTTAATATCTAACGTTCTCCTTAAAACCAACTCACCGTTGACGCCGGTAAGTTCACGTTCCTCGAGCCAGGATTTGATCTTGTCATTGATCGTAAAGCAGGCAGTGAGGTCGGACTTTTGGGCGCCGGCACGAATAACTTCCGGATCGGAGCGAGCGCCGAAGAGAAGCTGAAGTGCGTCAATGAGGATCGATTTGCCTGCACCGGTCTCGCCGGTGAGTGCAGTAAAACCGTCTGAAAATTCCAAATCAAGTTTGTCAACGATGACAAAGTCGCGAATGTTCAGTGAACTGAGCATGAGAGATTATCGGTCCGTGGGAAGGTAGTTCCAATGTAATTTTTTGCACAACGTATCGAAGTAGTTGTGCCGACTCGGATGAAGAATTTTAACGCGATGAGGATAGGGGGATGCCTTAATGATATCCCCTACTAAAACCTCAGAATTATCCTGCATGTCGAAATACAGCGTGGCGTCTCTCATATCCGTCACGGTAATCTCAATCAGAGAATTCTCCGGAATCACGATCGGACGATTCGCCAGGGAATGCGGTGCTACAGGAATTAAAAGCGTGCAGGCAACCGACGGATAAATCATCGGACCTCCGACGCTTAGCGCATAAGCGGTCGAGCCGGTCGGCGTGGACACGATCAAACCGTCGGCTCTTTGACGGCTCATCGGAAGTTTATTTACCGAAACTGATACTTCGATCATGCCGCCTGAATTACCGCGGGAAACGCAGATCTCGTTGACGGCAACATTGCGATAGATCTCTTTACCGTTGCGGATCTGAATGCCTTCTAAGAGGCAGCGGGTATCGGTGTAATAGTGGCCGCTTAAGATCTCGGAAATTTCTTCGACCATTTTGTCGGAAGGAATATCGGTGACAAAACCGAGACGTCCGGCGTTGATGCCGATGAAAGGCACATCGTAGTGCGCCATCCGGCGAGAAACACCTAAGAAGGTTCCGTCTCCGCCGTAAATGATGATGAGGTCGGATTTTTTACCGATTTCGTCTCGGGTATAACCTTCGCCGAGCGAAAGGGCTTCTGCCGGCTTTTTCTCCAGTAAAACTTGGCGTCCGGATTTAATGAGCAGCTCGGCAATAATTCGCAGAGGTTCGTAATCGAGAGAGTCTCGTTTTCCGAAAACCCCGACGGTGCTGAATTCTTTTGTCATTGTCTTTACTCCGTACCAAATTTTTCGAAAGCCTCATCAAGCATCTGTAAAGTTTTCTTCGGCTCTCTGACCTCATAGAGTAAATTCGTGAGGGCCGGTCCCTGAACGGAACATATCCACTCCTCAGACGTCCAAAACTGGAAGGTTTCCCGAAGGAGCACACTGGAGCCTCGAACAGTCAAACAGTCATCATCGTCAATTTTGATTCGAACCGTCGGGTCGTCGCGATCTTTTAAGCACTCACTCAAGGTCCAGTATTGGTAAAAAGCCAGCTCGGAATTTTCCTGACGATCAATCCAATTGTTAATGATGGCGGGAAATCGCAGTCTGGCGATTTCCTTTAAATGGTCATTAACCGAATCGAACGACTTAAAGGAAAGGAAAACCGGGAGGTCGGAGACGACGAGCGCCAGGTTGTCTCCCTGCCAATCAGTCTTGCAGTAGTGATAGGAGTCTCCGCCAAGCGTCAGGCTCTTAGTAAAACGATCCGAAACGATCATCAAAGGAGGATCGTCCGGATGCTGCTGGTAAGGAATGGAAAGAAGGAGCAAGCGGCTCCAGAGAACAGCGTTTTGTTCCAAAGGATGATTTGCCGCATATTTCAGCAAAGCGGGGCTCAGATATCTGTCGATATACTTTTGCGGCGGCCGCTCGGAGCAGTCGGTCACAAATAAAAGCGGATAAGGCAGAGAAGAGAGCATCGATCTTTCGGAACAAAACGAAGTTAATAGAAGGAACTGTGCTTCGGCTTAGAAGTCAGACAGGCAATTGCCATAACGATCCAGGCGGCGATCATGAAACCGCCGGAGATCGGAGTGACCAACGGCCAAGGTCTCCACTGAGCGAGAACCAACAGATAAATACTCAGAGAAAAACCGATCGTTCCGATCAGAAGCAGGAGGCCGGCCAGGTTGACTAAACCGGCCTTGAAGTGGTTTGTTGCCCAAGCGATGGCAAAAAAACCTAAAGCGCTGATGAGCTGATACTGAACCGCATATTCAAAAGCTTCGATGGAACGAGGTACATCCACGATGGCCCGTAAGCCGTGTGCACCATACGCTCCCATAGCAACGCCGGAAGCAAGAAGCAGACTTCCGATGAAAGCCCAAAAATGCATGATGAATCCTTATTCCAAAAGATCGGGGACAGCGACGGCGTGGAAACCGGCGTCGACGTAAACATTATCGCCCGTGATACCGGAAGCGTAGTCGGAGAGCAGGAAGGCTGCCGTATTGCCGACTTCGTCGATCGTGACCGTGCGTCTGAGCGGAGCGGAGGTCTCCATGTATTTCAGAATCTTGGAGAAATCCTTGATGCCGCTGGCAGCCAGCGTCTTGATCGGACCGGAAGAAATAGCGTTGGCACGAATGCCTTTGGGGCCTAAGCTGTTGGCCAGGTAGCGGACAGAGGCCTCAAGAGCTGCTTTAGCCACGCCCATAGTGTTGTAATTCGGGACGACGCGTTCGCTGCCTAAGTAAGTCAGCGTCAGGACGGAGGAAGGATGGCCTTCCATCAGAGGAACCAGGGCCTTAACCAATGCAGGGAAGGAGTAGGCGGAAATATCGAGTGCTGTTTTGAAGGCATCGCGTGACAAACCGTCTAAAAAGTCACCCTGAATGGCTTCGCGTGGCGCAAATCCGATGGAGTGAACGACACCGTCCAATGTTCCCCACGTGTTTTTAAGCGTCTCGGCAAGAGCAAAAATCTGTGCGTCATCGGCAACGTCCAGCGGAAGGACGATATCGCTGTCAAATTCTTTAGCAAAGCCCGTGATGCGATCCAAGAATCTTTCATTCTGGTAGGTGAAAGCGAGCTGAGCGCCTTCACGATGACAAGCCTTGGCAATACCGTAAGCGATAGAGCGGTTAGATAACACACCCGTCAGCAAGATTTTTTTGTCTTTGAGCAAACTCATTGTTCGTCCTAAGGAATTTTAAAACTGATGAGATATTAAGCGACTTTGAGATTAAAAGAGCAAATTTTGCCGAATTCAGGACGAATTACAGAAAACAAATCAGGACTTGTGAACAAAAACACGAAATTGCTTAATCGAAGGTCAGAAGAATAACGGCAAAGAAAAAGCGCAGAGCATGTGAAGCCTGCGCCTGAATGGATAGCAGCGAAGATTACTGTGCCAGTTTTAATGTTTGTCCGACTTTTAGATTGTTGTTGCGGATACCGTTTAATTTCTTTAGCTGGTTGACAGACATATTGGCAGAAGAGGCAATAGAGAAAAGCGTGTCGCCTTTTCTAACTTTGTAGGTTGCCTTGTTAGCCAATGGCCGTTTGTTAACCTGCTTTTGAAGTTTGGCAGGGACTTCCTCCAGCACAACGTGGCGTTTGGTCGGGGTGCCTGAAGCATTAATGGTTAGACGCTGACCGACAGAAATGTTATTTCCCGAAATGTTGTTTGCGTTTCTCAGCGCGGAAGCACTGATGCCGTATCGATTCGCGATGCTGTACAGCGTGTCGCCCTTACGCACGACGTAGAATTTGGTGGATGCAACCGGCGTATTCGGAGTACTCCTAGCCGTAGAGGGGCGTGAGGAAGTCGTCTGACGGGTAACGATCGGCACATTGACACGAAGTGTCTGGCCGACGCGCAGACGTTGGGAGCGCAGGCCGTTGCTCTTCATGATGGTCGCAGGCGAAACGCCCAAGCGTCGTGCCACACTTCTCATATTGTCGCCGCGGCGAACGCGATAAGTAACGCGGCGGTAGTCTTGCGCTAAAGCAAATGAAGCATCAATTGTGTCGGAAGAGATGTCTTCTGCGTTTCCGAGCCCGCTTGCTTTGCTGACAAGAACCAAAGAACCGGGTTTAATTCGCCTTCTGACCGGAATCTGGTTTGCTTCGCGCAGGGCCGTTTCCGTCATGTGAGCTTTACGAGCGATGGAAGCAACGGTATCTTCGGGTTTGACTCGGTAAGTTGTCCAGCTCGAAAGCGGTTTACCGCTGGTGCGGTACGCGACTAAATTTTCGATGAATTGGTCGAGCTTATCGGTCGGCATCAGCATCGAGTGGTTGTGCGATGCTACGATGACGGGACGGTTGAAGGAGGGATTCAAAGTGCTGAATTCTTCATGACTCATGCCGGCGAGGTTGGCGGCACGTTTGACGTCGATATCCTGATCTTTGAAGATTTGAACGAAAAAGGGTTCGTTATAAATGGTCGGGAGTTTGATGCCGTAGTCGTTCGGATTCTGAACAATGTTCTTGATCGCCTGAAGTTTCGGGTAGTAGTTGCGGGTTTCAGCCGGCATCTTGAGCGACATGTAATCCGTCGGAAGTCCTAAAGACTGGTTGCGCTTAATCGCGCGGCGAACATTGCCTTCTCCCCAGTTGTACGCAGCAAAGGCAAGCGGCCAATCGTTGAATTCGTCGTGCAATCTCTGCAGGTAAGTAAGCGCCGCCGAAGTGCTCTGTAAAACATCGTAGCGTTCGTCTTTCCACATTGTCTGGTCAAGTTCGTAATGCTTGCCTGTTGCCGGCATGAATTGCCAAAGGCCTGCGGCTTTGACTCGAGATTTGGCGTTGGTGACAAAAGCACTTTCTACGAAAGGCAGGAGCGCAATTTCTGTCGGCATCCCCCGGGTGGTGACTTCTTCAATGATGTGATAAAGATATTTCTGAGAGCGATTGGCCATGCGCTGCAAGTAATCCGGACGTTTGGAATACTTTGCAAGATTTTCGTCAACGACTGAGTTCTCCATGTTCGGGATCTTGAAACCGTCTCGTACGCGTGTCCAAACCGTATAGATTTCGTCGTCATCGGCGCCGGGCGTCACGATTTCTTCAATTTCACTCTCCGGAGGTTCGGAAGCGTAAGAGTGCAGCGGAAGCGCTAAAACCAAAGACAAAGCCAAGGTACGGAGAGCGGTTTTCAGAAACATCGGAGTGGTGCTCAGAAGTCAGGATAAAGATACAATTATCAGGCACTTTAATGGAAAATCATTCCGGATCGATGCGATTGTGTTTCAATTATCATCGTCCGCAACGTCAGTCATTTATGGCCGAAACGATAACACTCGAAAAATTTTACTCTTCATCCTTGGGTCAGTATGCCCTCCGGTGGGAGCAGAACCAGTACGACAAATTGGTATCCGATTGTTTCGGATATAACGCGGTGCAGCTGGGTGCGACCGGAATCGATTTTTTAAAGAATAATCGAATCGGACTCAAGGTGGCTGCCGAGCCGACTCTGCGGCCTCTGACTCAGCTCTTGGAAACGGACGATCGCGTGCCTCTGCAGATGCTGTTTGAAGCCATGCCGTTTGAGAGCGAGAGCATCGATCTGGTCGTCATGCCGCACTCCTTGGAAGTCTCTGAAGATCCTCACGCTCTATTGAGAGAGATTTATCGGATATTGATTCCGGGCGGAAGGATTATTCTGACGGGGTTTAATTTGATGAGCTTATGGGGTCTGCGTTTTAAAATGCAACGCTTTGGGGCAAAGACCTTTCTGCCCGGCAGGCAGTTTATGTCAGTTTTCCAGATTCGGGACTGGCTGCACTTACTCTCATTCCATGTCGACCGAGGCGCTTTCGGATGCTACGGCCTCACGTTTTCTTCTCCTCAGAGCAAAGAAGACTCATGGATTGAGAAGGCCGGTGATCGCTGGTGGCCGCAATGCGGGGCAATTTTTGCGATCAGTGCGACGAAGGAAGTAGCAGGCTGCAAGCTGGTGGGGCGTGCCGTGAACAAGAAGTTTTTCTTCTTGGGACGCCGTCCTGCCCCCAAGAGTGAATAAAGACCGAACTGATTCAACGTAACTTTAAATTGAGATGAAAGAAGTAGAAATTTGGACCGACGGCGCGAGCAAAGGCAATCCCGGTCCCGGAGGCTGGGGGGCATGGATGAAATACAAGGGTCATGTGCTTGAGCTTTGCGGCGGAGCACTAAGTACAACGAATAATCAAATGGAACTTACGGCTCCGACCGAAGCATTGTGTCGTTTAAAAGAACCTTGCAAAGTTACGCTGCACACAGACAGCAAGTACGTCCAACAAGGAATGACGGCGTGGATCTACGGATGGATCAAAAAAGGCTGGAAAACGGCAGACGGCTCTCCGGTTAAGAATGCTGATCTTTGGAAAAAACTGTACGAAGCCGCAAAACCGCATGACATTGAATGGGTTTGGGTCAAAGGTCACGATGGAATCGAGGGTAATGAACGCGCGGATTTCCTTGCTAATCTGGGCGTTGAGAAAACGCTCGAACAGAGCAAGAAAAAGAATTAAAAAATCGTGTAGAATCACGCTTCATTGGAAAGCACGGTTAGCTCAGGGGTAGAGCACTGCCTTCACACGGCAGGGGTCACTGGTTCGAAACCAGTATCGTGCACCAGATCAAATTCTCGCCCGGTGCACGAAGCATCGGGCTTTTGTTTCTCTGTAGAAAACTCGACTATTTAATCTGCTAAATAAAGTTTTATACAGTCATTTCTGCCTACAAACTCAAAAAACAAGATTTTTCTCGAAGAGTGCCCGAGCGAAAACGGTTGCTGATCTGCGCCAAATAATTGGATGCTCGGTTGCAAAAGAGGCCTAGCTCTCAGAAATCATGAATCCGGCTTAAGTAAAAACGCTTGCAAAAATTCGAAAGTTTAAAGTTTGCTAGGGAAAACAATAGGATGTTTCATGAGAATTAAAACTTCTCATTCCTAGAACTAATTAAAATTTATTCCACATTGTGAGAGACCTTATCACTATCGGTAAAACTCTCTATTTATTAAACATCATTTCCCAAGGTATCAATATGGTTTGGCTCGTTTCTTTGTGGAGCGACTCAAATTCGGTCGGGCATATTCTTTTGGTTTATGCGATCGTCATCACGGTCGGATTGCTGCTCGGACGAATCAAAATTTTCGGAATCTCGCTCGGCGTGACCTTCGTTCTGTTCGCCGGCCTAGCAGCAGGTTATTTCGGCTTTACGGTGAACACGACGGTCATGCATTTTCTGCGCGACTTCGGTCTGATTCTCTTTGTCTTCTTTATCGGCCTGCAGGTCGGTCCTTCCTTTTTCTCCTCTTTCAGAAGCGGCGGT
>UMLK01009673.1_pt1 | contig 9422 bp, 6 predicted proteins | sample 1966541 | NCBI WGS metagenome assembly UMLK01 (sample SAMEA4836198, study PRJEB28245) | human gut metagenome | biome: gut microbiome; material: fecal sample | place: Denmark | collected 2008 | reverse complement strand
CGCGTGCCAAGTCTCACGTGCGTTCGACTTGAACTTAGTCGGAGAAGACTCCCACTTCTATAAGTGGCGAGCAACAAATTTGTCTTAGTTGAAAATATACCGCTTTGCCGATTGCTTGAAATAATGCGGGGGAAATCCTCCGCTTTACATATACAAGATGTGAAATGACTCGCGTTTCTGATGGAAGAGAGCAAGCGATTTGTATCAGAGGCAGGAGCATGTCACAATACGAAGATATGAAACAGTTGAAAGTGAATGGAAAGTATGTGTTACACCTATATTTTAAAGTGCAGTGACGGCACGTATTATACCGGTTGGACAAATGATCTGGACAAGCGTCTCAAAGCCCATAACGGCGGGAAATCCGGGGCGAAATATACGAGGAACCGCAGACCGGTCACACTGGTCTATTATGAGGAATTTCAGGGAAAACAAGAAGCAATGAAGCGGGAATATGCGATCAAACAGCTGACGAGAAAAGAAAAAGAAAACCTGATCAAAGAAAACAATATGCAGCAAAAAGATTCTCAGGATACAGAAAGAGGCTCTGAGCAAAATCAGAACCTCTGAAATTTTATCCTTTTTCGGCAAGAATGCCAGAGGCATTCTTGAATAATCGAAATGATTTCACAGTCATTAAGCGATATAAACATACATAAGAATAAAGTGGCATGCACTTCCTGCCATCACGAACAGATGGAAGATCTCATGTGAGCCGAAATTTTTGTGCTTTGCATCGAACAGCGGAACTTTCAAAGCATAAATGATGCCGCCGACAGTGTAAATGATACCGCCTGCCAGGAGCCATCCAAAAGCTGCCGGAGAGAGCGAATTGACAATCTGTGTGAAAGCCAGTACGCAGACCCAGCCCATGCTGATATAAAGCACAGAAGAAAACCATTTCGGACAGGTGATCCAGCAGATTTTTACGATAATGCCGATCAGTGCGATTGCCCAGACAAGAGCGAACAGGAAATATCCGACCGGACCTTTCAAAACGATCAGGCAGATTGGTGTGTAGCTTCCGGCAATCAGTACAAAGATCATACTGTGGTCTAACTTGCGGAGAATACGATTTGTCTTTTCTGAAAGATTTAAAGTATGGTAGATCGTGCTTGCCGCATAGAGTAGGATCATACTCACAATAAAAACAGTCAGGGAAATCACATGGATATAATCCGGCTCATGCAGAGATTTGATGATCAGCGGTGTGGCGGCAAACATTGCCATCAGCATACCAATGAAGTGTGTGATCGCACTTCCGGGATCTTTGATTTTTTCTAACATAGTGAATACCTCCTTTGAAACATGATTCAAGTCAGATGACAGAATTGTGAGAGCAATTTTCAGATATTCGTGATCATACCTCATGACTTGAAAGCAATATAAAATGAATATTGAAATAAAAACCGTTACATGTAGTTTTGAATACTATGTGTAGTTATATGTATATTATACCGAAAACATAAAAAATGCAACCCTGTTTTTACAATAGCTAATAATCAGTCCGGGCTGTGCAGAAATTTACAGAGGATAATGCGAAGCATTGTTTGCAGGAATTGCATGTTGCTCAAATATGTGTCTGGTTTCAAATTAAAATGAACAGTTGAATTTCAAAACGGGATATGTTAAAATGACTGGCATATGTGAATTGTTACTCTTCCGCCTCACATTAGATAAATAAAGAGGCGGTATTTTTATGCCTTGTTTTTCAAATATAGTTGGGGACTTTTGCCTCCGACGTCATTATATGAACATATAAGTATTTTGTAGCTGTAAGTGCATGAAACACTGAGCAGTGAGGAGCGTTATGTCAGTGAGATTTGAAATAAAAGGGTATTTGCAACAGAAAGAAAGGATTTAATATATGGAAATCATAAAATTTGATACACTTGGACTTGACCCGAAGATTCTTCGAGCTATTACAGAGATGGGATTTGAAGAGCCAAGCCCGATCCAGGCAAAAGCGATTCCAGAAGTAATGGCCGGACATAACGTAATCGGTCAGGCGCAGACAGGTACCGGAAAAACAGCAGCTTTTGGTATTCCGCTTCTTCAGAAGATTGATCCGAAGAACCGGAAACTGCAGGCAATCATTCTGTGTCCGACAAGAGAACTGGCAATCCAGGTAGCAGATGAGATCCGCAGACTGAGCAAGTTTATGCATGGCATCAAGATCCTTCCGGTATACGGCGGACAGGATATCGGAAAACAGATCCGTTCCTTAAAAGGTGGTGTGCAGCTTGTGATCGGAACACCGGGCCGAGTGATGGATCATCTTCGCCGTCGTACCTTACGTTTCGACAACCTTCACACGATCGTGCTGGATGAAGCAGATGAGATGCTGAACATGGGATTCCGTGAGGATATCGAGACGATTTTGAAAGATGCACCGGAAGAGCGTCAGACGGTTCTCTTTTCTGCGACCATGCCGAAGCCGATCATGGACATCACGAAAAATTATCAGAAAGATGCTGTTCTGGTTCGTGTCGTAAAGAAAGAACTGACCGTAAAAAATATCGACCAGTACTATTATGAAGTAAAACAGAAGAACAAAGAAGAAGTTCTCTCAAGACTTCTGGATATGTACAATCCAAAGCTCTCCCTTGTATTCTGCAATACAAAAAAACGTGTGGATGAGCTGACTGAGGCACTGAAAGGACGGGGATATTTTGCGGAAGGTCTGCATGGAGATATGAAGCAGAGCCAGAGAGACCGTGTTATGAAAGGCTTCCGCAGCGGCAAAACAGAGATCCTGATCGCCACCGATGTGGCAGCCCGTGGTATTGATGTAGATGATGTAGAGGCAGTGTTTAATTATGATGTGCCGCAGGATGATGAATTTTATGTGCACCGTATCGGCCGTACCGGTCGTGCCGGTCGTGTCGGAAAGGCATTTACGTTTGTTGTAGGACGTGAAGTTTATAAGCTGAAAGACATCCAGCGTTACTGTAAGACAAAAATCTACGCACAGCCAATTCCGTCTCTAAATGATATTACAGCCATCCGTCTGGAAAAAGTGCTGGATGAGATCGACCATATCATTAAAAACGAAGACTTAAACCGCATGACACGTATCATCGAACAGAAACTTAACGAAGAAGACTACACAGCGATGGACATTGCGGCAGCATTTCTGAAACAGGCACTGGGTGAAAATGACCAGAATAATGACCGTGGGCATATGGAAGATTTCGGTGATACCGGGGCAGAAGCAGGCATGGTACGTCTCTTCATCAACATTGGTAAAAAACAGAAAGTACGCCCGGGTGATATTCTCGGGGCAGTTGCAGGAGAATCCGGTATTCCGGGAAAACTGGTCGGAACGATCGATATGTATGACAAATATACATTCGTTGAAGTTCCGCGTGAAAATGCGGCTGATGTACTCCGTGCCATGAAAAACACCAAAATTAAAGGAAAAACAATTAACGTAGAGCCTGCAAACGGAAGATAAAAAAAAGCGGACAGATATTGATTTTTTCAGAGGATTTCAATATAATAGTGGGAATGATATCAGAAGTGCAGTGGTTCTCGCCGTTATAGACGGCGGGTCATCCAGAGACATTCTTGAATCTGGAATTTAAATCAAAAGGGGTTTTCAGGAAGGTATGACAGATTTTTTAGTTCGCAGGTTTGTAAGGGACAGTGAAAACACAGAATCAACGGAGGTGCGTACCCGGTATGGGATTCTTGCCAGTGTCGTCGGTATTTTCTGTAATGTATTTCTGTTTGCGGCAAAGTTAATCATCGGTACGCTGATGCATTCTCTGGCAGTCACGGCAGATGCGTTTAATAACTTATCCGATGCGGCATCATCAATCATCGGTTTTATCGGGGTAAAAATGGCAGGGAAACCGGCAGATGCGGAGCATCCGTTCGGTCATGGAAGAATTGAATACATTGCAGCACTGATCGTATCGTTTCTGGTCATTGAGGTTGGATTTACTTTTTTCAAAACGTCAGCAGGCAAGCTGATGCATCCGGAAGATATCACGTTTGACCTGGTGCCGTTTCTGATCCTGATCCTGTCAATCCTCGTGAAATTGTGGATGGCAGCATTCAATAGAAAACTTGGTAAAAAAATAGATTCAAAAGTCATGCTGGCAACTGCGGCAGATTCCCTCGGAGATGTCATTACGACAAGTGCGACCGTTGTTTCTATTTTGATCTGTTATGTTGCAAACGTAAATATTGATGCGATCGCAGGACTGATCGTATCATTGCTTGTCATCTGGTCCGGATTTTCAATTGCAAAAGACACACTGGAGCCGCTGATCGGACAGAGGGTTCCGGCAGAATTGTATCAGAAAATTTCACAGATGGTAGAATCCTATGATGGTATTATCGGAACGCATGATCTGATCGTGCATAATTACGGACCAAATCAGGGAATGGCAACCATTCATGCAGAGGTGCCGAACGATGTGAATATTGAAGTATCCCATGCAATCATTGACCGTATTGAGCGGGAAGTCGGAAAAGAGCTGAATATCACTCTGGTGATCCATATGGATCCGGTCGAGCTGCACGATGCGGAAGTACTTCGGTTAAAAGAAAAGACGGAACATATCATCAAAGCGTTAGACAGCAAACTGAGTTTTCACGATTTCCGACTGGTGAAAACAACGCCGGTCAATCTGATCTTTGATCTTCTTGTCCCGGCAGAATATACACAGAAAGATACCGACCGTGTATTGCATCAGCTGATGCAGCTGATCGCAGAAATGGAAAATGGTGCGACCTGTGTGATCACCGTAGATCACAGCTTTGAAGCACCGGAAGAATAAATAAAATAACAAATAAAAAGCAATAAAAAGCGAATCAAGGATACAATATCCGAGATTCGCTTTTGTGTTATACATCAGATGTGAGGTAACTCCCGCCTCTGTAGGTGGCGAGCAACAAGAATGCCAGAGGCATTCTTGAATCAAAAGGTCTTTTGACCCGGGCATTTTCTGTCTTAAAGAATATCAATGTATTCTCCGGCAAGTGCTTTGTTCATGCTTCTTACGGCACAGAATTTACCGCACATACTGCAGGTATCGCTGTGGTCATCTTCCGGGCTTCTGCTGTCGCGGATCGCTTTTGCAGTTTCCGGGTCAAGGGCACATGCATACTGTGCATCCCAGTCCAGTTTCTGGCGGGCAGCAGCCATGCGGTCATCGATGTCTCTTGCTCCCGGAATACCCTTCGCAATATCCGCTGCGTGAGCTGCGATCTTGGAAGCGATGATACCCTGCTTGGTATCCTCCACATTCGGCAGAGCCAGGTGTTCAGCCGGTGTAACATAGCAAAGGAAAGCAGCACCGTTCATAGCGGCAACTGCACCTCCGATCGCTGCAGTGATATGGTCATATCCCGGAGCAATGTCGGTTACAAGAGGACCAAGTACATAAAAAGGAGCACCCATGCAGATACTTTGCTGTACTTTCATGTTGGCGGCAACCTGATCCAGCGGCACATGGCCAGGACCTTCTACCATAACCTGTACATTGTGATCCCATGCACGTTTTGTCAGTTCTCCGAGACGAACCAGTTCTTCAATCTGACATACATCGGTTGCATCGGCAAGGCATCCAGGACGGCATGCATCGCCAAGAGAAATGGTCACGTCATATTCTTCACAGATATCCAGGATTTCATCATAATATTCATAGAATGGATTTTCTTCGCCGGTCATGGACATCCATGCAAAGACGAGGCTTCCTCCACGGCTTACGATATTCATTTTACGTTTGTGCTTTTTGATCTGTTCGATGGTTTTGCGTGTAATACCGCAGTGCAGCGTTACAAAGTCTACACCGTCTTCTGCATGCATACGGATAACATCGATAAAATCCTTTGCAGTCAGTGTAGCCAGATCTCTCTGGTAATGGATCACGCTGTCATAAACAGGAACCGTACCGATCATAACCGGACATTCACTTGTCAGTTTCTGACGGAATGGCTGTGTGTTGCCGTGACTGGAAAGATCCATGATCGCTTCCGCACCGAGGTCAACGGCACTCATAACCTTCTGCATTTCGATATCATAATCCTTGCAGTCACGAGATACGCCGAGGTTGACATTGATCTTGGTACGCAGCATACTGCCGACACCCTCTGCACTTAAGCATTTGTGATTTTTGTTGGCACAGATTGCGACCTTGCCTTCAGCGACAAGTTTCATTAACTTATCAACATCCATGTTCTCTTTTTTTGCTACAGTTTCGATTTCCGGTGTTACAATTCCCCTGCGGGCTGCATCCATCTGAGTTGTGTAATTTCTCATTTCTTTTTCCTCCGTTGGCATTATCCAAATCAGGTAATGGGTCGAAACGGGAACACGTTTCCTCTCAGCCGACTTCCGTCAGCTCCCCCTGGTTTATGTTGGTTTCGCATATAGATTCATCCTGCGTTTATGCGAATCGCTAATAAATTCTAACACCTGTGTATGATGTGTGCAAGTGTTTCTTGCAGGATCAGGAAGAATGTTTTGCAAGATAGCGATCATAAGCATTCTGATATATTTGAACGGCTTCATCGATCTTGTTTTTTTTCAGGGTGTTCAGATATTCTTCGTAATTATCAAAAGATTTGATCCCGGTAATGAAAGCAGTTGTGTATTCATACATACAGGAATTGACGTTCGCCATTATTTGAGACAGTCTGGTACGTTCTTCAGATGTAAAACTCAGACTGACCGGAAGCATATATGAAGTATCCGTGGAAGCCCATACATCGCACATAACAGCACTGGAAGGAGGCACACACTGAAGTTCCCGTTTCCAGTCAATATAAGCAGAAGGCAGGCCGGGAGCCAGCGTATAGTTTTTCAATGCCTGATAAAAAGTCAGTCCATCAGAATTATGCAAGATCAGATCGGTGAAAACAGGATTCTGATCTTTATCAAGGGTATAGGTTTTACCTTCTGTTCCGTAGCTTGCAAAACGGGAACCTTCATCAGAAAATAAATAGTCAATCCACTTCAGAACAATTTCAGGATGTTCGCATTCGGAAGAGATGTAAAACATATTATCACTGATGCTGTATTTTTTCTGTATGTGCAGCGTATCATGTTCGTTTAATTTGGGCGGAGAAACAGCAATAACCTTAATATTCTGATCTTTTGCAGAAAGATCAGAAGGCATGGTATATATACCAAACCATGCACCGGAAGTGCCGCTGGCGATCATTTTACTGTCTGCATAAATCGAGTTGCCGGTCATATAATCAACATCTATCAGACCTTTCTGATACCAACGGTTCATTAAAGTGAGATAATCCTTCCATCCCTGCCTGGCAGGTCCATAAAAGACCTTGCCGTCCATTTGAAAAAAATCATAACTGACTCCAAAACCGGCATTCAGACTTTCATCCTGTGCATAAGCATTGTATGAAATCCACAATGGGGCTGTGGCTCCTTTCCTTTCTTTAAATGCAGTGAGAACCGTTTCCCAGTCATCATAAGTGACAGGAATCTCAAGCCCCAGTTCATCCAGCCAGTCTTTTCGAATCTGAAGACCACACCATGGTTTTTGCGAGTTTTGTTTTATAGAATAAACAGCTGCAATTCGACCGGAATCCGTGTAGGCGATATCTTTTATGTCCTTTTGCTGAATGATCTTATAGTAATTCGGTGCATATTTTGGAACCAGTTCCGTCAGATCACAGATGTCCCCCTGAGCGATCGCATCATCCGCAGAAATATTCCCATAGATGGATGAAAAATTTCCGGCACCGATCAAATCCGGTACGGAATCGCTGTTTTGCTCAAAACGGTTTTGAATCTGCAGATTGGATAAAGAAGTGATCCAGTCAATATGGATGTTCGTTCTGTTTTCCAGTTCCTGGAAAAAGGCAGTATTATTCAGATCTCCGTTGCACAGCTCTGAAAGTTCAGAATCAATGGTATTCAAAAAAGAAAAACTCTGTCTGACTTCTGTAACCGGAAGAGAAGCATTTGTTTGTGTCCTGACAGAAAAAGCGTGTCGGACAAGAAAAATGCACAGACAGAAAACAATACAGATCAGTACCGGGAAATAGTAATTCCTATACTTGTGTTTCATAATTTCCTCCAGATCATAAGCTTTATTTTTAGTTTACTGTGTTGGAAGTAAAAAGTAAATACTCAGGAAAAAAATCATCAGCAAAAAAGAAAGAATCATAAATTTCCTTGCAAAACAAAAAGACAGACATTATATTAAAAGAAATGAGAAGAAATCTTTTTGTAAAGAGCAGGAGATAAAAACTTATGAAAACAGGAAAATCACTTACTTTTCGTTCTATTTTGATTTCTTATCTGGTATTATGCCTGGCAATGCTCACAGTTACGATCATCGGTTACAGCAGTTCGATCTTTTATGTGCAGAAAGAAATACGAAATTCAGCTGCATTGCGTATGAGAGAAGTTATGGGGAAGATTGAAAATAATATTCGGCTGTCATATCAGTTGTGTGATACGCTTGCCGTCAGTGGTGGTTTGGATGATATTGCATTGATAGAAGGAAATTTTTCACCACAGCAGATTTTAGATTCTATGAAACTGAAAAATACAATGTCAGAATTGAATGTACAGAACAATCTCTGTCAGAATCTGCATATCTATTTTCTGAAGAGCGATTCCATTCTTTCTTCCAATTCGCAGCGTCGGGAAGGAAAAGAGGATATCAGCTTTTTCTGCCGACAGTATGGTATCACTGCACAGGATTTTTATTGTTGGATGACAGAAGAAAATCAAAAATCTTATCAGGTTTTATCAGATAATCAAATCTGGTTTTTCCGTCCGGTCAATGACACGCAGAATAATCGCATTGCCGTTATTTTCGCAGAGTACAGCGGAAGCCGTCTGATCGGCGATCCAGGAGCAGAAAACTGTATTTATATTGAAACGCCGGAAAAAGAAAATGTTATTTACAGCAGAAAATTGGAAGAAAATCAGAAAAACGGATACATAAAAGTAGAAAAACAGATGAGTATGTTTCAATGGAACTGCGATATGTATGTTCCGAATACCTTGTTTTATGGAGAACTGAGACGTTTTGCAATGATTCTAACGGCAGAACTTCTTATGCTGATCAGCGTGGCGGTTATCGGTTCCTGGTATTTTTCAAAAAAAACTTATGTCCCGGTGGGAAATCTGATTAGTGATAACAAAAAACTTTCGAAAAAAGTGAAAAAGAAAGAAGAGACCCGGGAATGCAGGGAATTGGAAAAATATCTGACAGGTGCGGTCAAAAATTTTCCATATGCAAGTCTGAATAAACTGTCAGATCAAGAAAAGTATATAATGATCCAGTTTGCTTTTGATGAAAATGGTGATGCAGTTTTCAGAGATCAGGAAAAAAAGGAGAAACCGGAAGAGCTGGAGCATTTCGTGCTTGAAAATATTTTGAAAGAGCAGATTTTTGAAAAATATCCAGGAATCCTTTTGCAGCCGG
>UMLK01075916.1_pt1 | contig 9620 bp, 10 predicted proteins | sample 1966541 | NCBI WGS metagenome assembly UMLK01 (sample SAMEA4836198, study PRJEB28245) | human gut metagenome | biome: gut microbiome; material: fecal sample | place: Denmark | collected 2008 | reverse complement strand
TGCGGCGGGTTGAAGCTGCCGCCGTAAATTCCGATCTTCAAGTTTGTTCGACCTCTTTTTCTCTTTTACACGGTCTTTTTCGCTGCCTTGGGCAGCACGATCTTGTCCTTCTTGTCCTTTTTGTGCGAGGGGCGGTAGAGCACGAACTTCGTACCGATGACCTGCACCTGCTCGCTGCGCGTCAAGGCGCTCAGCTCGTCGCACGCCTCGCGCGCGGTGAGCATGCTGTTTTCAAGCACGCGGCACTTGATGAGCTCACGCGCCTCCAGCGCGTCGTTCGCCTGCTTGACGAGGTTGTCGCCGATGCCGTCCTTGCCGATGTGGACGATCACGTCGAGGTCATTGGAAAGGCTGCGCAGATACGCACGCTGTTTGCTGCTTAATTCCATAGTATTTCCTTATCCTTTTTATTGATGTTCCGCAAGATAATTCCTGAGCGTTTCCTTGAATGCCCGCAGTGCCTTGCCGCGGTGCGAAATCTCCGCCTTTTCTTCTGCCGAAAGCTGTGCAAAGGTCTTTCGCTTGTCAGGCACGAAGAACACGGGATCGTAGCCGAAGCCGTTTTCGCCCATCGGCGCGAACGCGATCGTGCCCTCGACCTCGCCGTCGTCCTGCAAGACGTCGCCGTTCGGGAACGCGCAGGTGATCGTCGTGTGGAAGTGGGCGCGGCGGTCGGCCTGCCCGTGCAGCATCTGCAAAAGAAGACGGTAGCGGCCGGTGTCGTCCAGCCCCTCGCCGCCAAAGCGCGCGCTGTAAACGCCCGGGCCGCCGTTCAGCGCGTCGACGCACAATCCCGAATCGTCCGCGATGGCGGGGAGCTTCGTCGCCTCCATGACGGCCTTGGCCTTCAAAAGCGAGTTCTCCGCAAACGTTTCGCCGGTCTCCTCCACCTCGATCTTTACGCCGAGGTCGGCCTCCGACACGACCTCCACGCCGAGCTCGCCAAGAATGGCGCTCATTTCCTTCAATTTCTTGGGGTTCTGCGTTGCCAAAACAAATTTCATCGTCAAACCTCCCACGGGTCCTTTTCCCGTCTCTTCCTGCTTTTTTCTTCCCGCTTTTCTTCCTCGCGCTGCGCCTTGCGCTCTTCGCGCTGCGCGCTCATCTTTTCCTGCCATGCCGTGAACTTTTTGTCGAGCTTATCGAGCGGCCACTCGATCTCCGGCACGGGCACGATGACCACCTTGCAGCTCTCACAGTAACGGGCGGGCGTGTAATAATCTCCTAACAGCCCCGCTCTGCCAAGACAGACCTGTTCCTTCTCGTCGCCAAATCCGTCTTTGAGCATGCCGTCCTCACCTCTTGGACACCAGTAAATATCACGCAAGACAGGGATGGCTCCATCTCGCATTTCCTTTCCGCAATAGGGGCAAACAGAAGTGATTTCCATATTCGTCTCCTTTTTATCTCGCGAAATGTTTGCTTTTTGTCTTAGATCAGCGCCTTGACGTATTCCTCCGCGTTGAACGGCTGGAGATCGTCGATGCCCTCGCCGAGGCCGACGTACTTCACCGGCACGCCCAGCTCCTGCGCGATGGCAACGCAGATGCCGCCTTTGGCCGTGCCGTCGAGCTTCGTCAGGATAATGCCCGTCAGGCCCGCCGTCTCGCGGAAGACCTTGGCCTGCTGCAATCCGTTCTGCCCCGTCGTCGCGTCGAGCACTAAAAGCGTCTCCTTCGCGGCGTCGGGCAGTTCTCGGTCGATGATCTTGCGGAGCTTCGAGAGCTCATTCATCAGGTTCACCTTGTTGTGAAGTCTGCCCGCCGTGTCGCAGAGGACGACATCCACATTTCTCGCCTTCGCCGCGGCGAGCGAGTCGAACAGCACCGCGCCGGGGTCCGCGCCCTCGACCGAGCGGACGATCTCGCACTCGGCGCGGTTCGCCCAGATCTCGAGCTGATCCGCCGCCGCCGCGCGGAACGTGTCCGCCGCGCATAAAAGCACGCGCTTGCCCTCGCCCTTCAGACGGTGGGCGATCTTGCCGATGGACGTGGTCTTGCCCACACCGTTCACACCGATGACCAGCACGACGCCCGGCTTGGTCGACAGGTCAAGCGCGGTGTCGCCCACGTTCAGCTTTTCAATCAAAATATCGCGCAGCGCCTGCTTCACGTCGTCGCCGCGCTGGATGCTCTTCTGGTACACGACGTCGCGCAGCTTTTTCACCGCGTCGTGCGCGACCGTTGCGCCGAGGTCGGCCATAATGAGGCTGTCCTCAAGCTCGTCATAGAATTCGTCGTCAATGGTCTCCCACACGATGGTGTCGAACCATGCCTTTTTGATCTTTGCAAAAATACCCATTTGTTTCTCCTCGCGCTTTATTCCTTAATGTTGAGTTCCTTCGCCATGTCGTTCATATTGATCGTCAGCACCTTGCTCACGCCGCGCTCCTGCATCGTGACGCCGTAAAGAACGTCCGCTGCCTCCATCGTGCCGCGGCGGTGCGTGATGACGATAAACTGCGTTTTCTGCGTGATGCGGCGCATGTAATTGGCCACGCGCACCACGTTCGGCTCGTCGAGCGCCGCCTCGATCTCATCCATGACGCAGAACGGCGTCGGATGAACCTTCAGGATGGCGAAGTACAGCGCGATGGCGACGAACGCCTTTTCGCCGCCCGAGAGCAGCGTGATCGTCTTGAGCGCCTTGCCCGGCGGCTGAACCTTGATCTCGATGCCGCAGGAGAGCACGTCGTTCTCGTCCTCGAGCTCGAGCGTGGCCTTGCCGCCGCCGAACAGCTCCAAAAACGTCTCCTGGAAGCTCTCGCGGATGAGCGCGAACTGCTCTTTGAAGATGACGGTCATCTCGCTTGTGATGCTGTCGATCACGCCGACAAGCTCACCCTTCGCCTTTTCCACATCGTCGCGCTGGGTCGTGAGGTAAGTGTAGCGCGTATTCACGCGCTCGAATTCCTCGATCGCGCCGACGTTGACCGCGCCAAGGCCGCTGATGGCGCGCTTGAGCTCGCCGATGCGGCGGCTCGCCTTGGCGACACTCTCGAGCTCGATGCGCTGCTCCTGCGCGGCGGAGTGCGACAGCTCGTAGTTTTCCCACAGCTTGTCGAGAATTTGCTGCTCCTCCATCGCGCTCGTCGCGCGCTTCTGTTCAAGCTTGCTGACGCTGCGCTCGACGTTGAGCACGTTTTCGTTGAGCTCGCGGCCGCGGCGGTCGCTCTGGCTGCGCTCGGCTTCAAGTGCGAGTTTCGCTTTGGAAAGCGCTTCGAGCTCGGCGCGCTTTTCCGTCATTTTGCCGTTCAGCGCGGCGATCTCAGTCTCATGTGTGCCGATCTCGCGCTGCGACTGCTCGCTCGCGGCCCTGTACTGCTCGATGAGCGCGCGTCTGCTCTGCTCGTCGCCCTGCATCTGAGCACGCAGGCCCTCCAAGCTCGCGAGCGACTTTTCCGTCGTCTCGCGCTCGGCGGCATAGCCTGCGAGTACGCTCTTTTTCTCGGCGATCTCGTCGCCGAGGCGCGAGGTCGAACGCAGCAGCTCGCTCTGGCCGGAAAGGCTCTTTTCCGCCTGCGCGCGCAGCTCGCCCGCTTCCTTCTCCTGCGAAAGCGCGAGCGCTTCCTTTTCCTCCGCCACGCGCTTCACTTCGCCGCGGCGGCGCGCGATGGTCTCGCGCTCGGTATCCAAACTCTCAAGCCGCTCGCGCAGCGACGAGAGCAATAAGTCATAATGATTTTTATCGCCCTGCAATTTGAGCACGGCGTCCTCCGCCGCGCGCTGCTGGCCCTGTGCGACCTCCAGCTCGTAGCGCGCTTTGGCAAGCTTGCGCTTGGCGTCCTCGGCGGCCTTGGCGGCAAGGTCGAGCTTTTCGGCAAGGCTGCCGCGCCGCGCCGTCAGCTCGCGCAGCTCGCCTGCGCGGCTCAGAATACCTGCGCTGCGAGAGATCGAGCCGCCCGTCATCGAGCCGCCGCGGTTCAAAACCTGGCCGTCGAGCGTCACGATGCGGAACGCATTCGAAAACCGGCGCGAGATCGTGATGCCGCAGTCAAGGTCCTCGACCACGACCGTGCGGCCGAGCAGATTCTTGAAAATGCCGTCGTATTCGCGGTCGTATTCCACCAGCTCGCTCGCAAGGCCGACGTAGCCGTACTCGTTCTGCACGCGCGCATCGCGCAACGCCTCGCCGCGGATCGACGAGAGCGGCAGGAACGTCGCGCGTCCGCCGTCGCGCTGCTTTAAGAGTTGGATGGCGCTCTTCGCGTCCTCCTCACGCTCAACGACAATGTTCTGCAAGCCCGCGCCGAGCGCGATCTCGATCGCGACGGCGTATTTTTTGTCGACCTTCATCAAATTGGCGACCGGCCCGCGCACGCCGCGCAGCGCCTTGCGCTCCGACGCCTGCATGACCGTGCGCACCGCCTTGTTGAAGCCCTCGTACTCCTTTTCCATCTCGCCGAGCAGGCGGATGCGGGAGTCTAAGTTGTTCATCTCCATCGTGAGGGAAACGTGCTGCTCGCCCGTCTCCTTCTCTCGTTCGATTCTGCCCTGCATCTTCATCGTGTGGCCGGCGATGATGTTGCGGATGGCGTCGGCCTCCTCCTGCGCACTTTCGAGCGCGCGGCGGTTCTCCGCAGCGCTTTTGCGAGTTTCGGAAAGCTGGGCCTCCCCGCTCTCCTGCTCGGCGGCGATGGCGCTCTCGTGCTCGTCCATTTCAGAAAGCGTCGAGCGCAGGGCGGCAATTTCCGCGCGGCTGTCCGCCGCGGCGGACAGGGCGAGCGCTTCGCGAGCGCGCAGGGTCTCGGCCTCGCTCGCGGCCTCGCCCGCGTTTTTCGACAGCTCCTCCGCCTGCTTCAAAAGCTCGGAGAGCGCCGTTTCGACTTCGTTTTTGCTTCTCTCCAGCTCTTCGATGCGCGCGCGCTGCTGCGCAATCTGCGCATCCATCGATCCCACGCGGTCAGACTGGCTTCTGAGTTCCTCCTCCACGCGTGCAATGTTCTCTTCGTTGTGCGCGATGCCCGTTTGCAGCACCGCGACGGCAGATTCCTGCTCTTTGACCTGCGCGTCGAGCTCGGAAAGCTGCGCGCGCTTTTCCTCCTGCGTGATGTCGTTCTCGTGAATGCGCGCGGAGAACTGCTCGGACGCAGCGTACAGCGCCTCTAAGTCCGCGTTCGCCTTTTTGAGCTCCTCGCGCGCGAGCGACAGGTCGGTGTCGAGCTTGATGGCGTTCGTCTTGAGCGTTTCCAGATTTTCAAGCCACACGGAAATTTCCAAAAGGCGCAGTTCGTCGCGGTAGATAAGATACTGCTTCGCCGTCTCTGCCTGCGCACGCAGGGGTTCGACCTGCAATTCCAGCTCGGCGATCTTGTCGTTGATGCGCACTAAGTTTTCTTCCGTGCGCTCCAATTTACGTTCCGTCTCCTCCTTGCGGTAGCGGAAGCGCGAAATGCCCGCCGCCTCTTCAAAGATCTCGCGGCGGTCGCCGCTCTTTTGCGACAGGATCTCGTCGATGCGGCCCTGACCGATGATGGAATAGCCCTCGCGGCCCATGCCGGTGTCCATGAACAGCTCGTTCACATCGCGCAGGCGCACAGACTGCTTGTTGATATAGTATTCCGATTCGCCGCTGCGGTAGTACCGGCGCGTGACGGCGACCTCGGTCTCCTCCATGCTGGGGAAGATGTGCTCGGTGTTGTCGAGCACGAGCGTCACCTGCGCAAAGCCCATCTGGTTGCGCGTTTCCGTGCCGCCGAAAATGACATCCTCCATCTTCACGCCGCGCAGCGACTTGCTCGACTGCTCGCCCATGACCCAGCGAATGGCGTCCGAAATATTCGATTTACCGCTTCCGTTCGGCCCGACGATGGCGGTGATGTCCTCACCGAAGTTGAGTACCGTCTTGTCCGGGAAGCTCTTGAACCCTTGGATCTCCAATGCCTTTAAGTACACGAGCGATATCCTCCTTGGAAAAAGGCGTCATCCCCCACGATAAGGGTATAATGACACATTTTGACTAATACTATATACCATTTTTCCGCCGTCTTTTCAAGTGGATTCGATGAACAAAGCGCAAAAAGACGCCCGAAGGCGTCTTTCTTTGTCTTCAAAAAAGCTGCCTTGGCAGCTTTTTTGAGAAAGTTTCGCTGCGCTTCGTGCCTTGCCGCCCAAAGGGCGTCTGCGACATTGCACCGTCGCGGCATTACGATTCCCGCGCCCTTTCAGGCGCGCCAATCGTGCCGCTTCCTCGAAAACGGCTTGCTGTTTCCGTCACAGACGGCGCTTCACCGTTTTCCGCTCCGCGCAAAGTGTTTTCTGCCAGAAGGTGAATTGCCCCGCAGCGGGCAAGAGAAGCCCCTCTGGAGGGCGCACATGTCGCGGCAGAAAACGGATTTGAATTGATTTTGTGCCGTGCGCGGCACGAAACTCTGCGAGGCTTTTTACTTCTTCTTTTCGTCAATGAGCACATACAGCGCGTCGAGCGCGTCGGAAAGGCTTCCGAGGCGCTGGATGAGACCGCAGGCCACTGCTTCTTCCCCGTAGAGCACGCTGCCGACGTCAGAGGCGAGGTCCTGCGTGTCCATCATCAGGCGCAAAAACTCGTCGCGCCCGATGCGTGAGTTTTTCGTCACAAAGCGCACAATGCGCTCCTGCAAGCGCTCAAAATACTGGTACGTCTGGGGCGCGGCGATGATCGTGCCGCTCGTGCGCACGGGATGGATGGTCATCGACGCCGACGGCGCGATCATCGTCACCATCGGCGCGACAGCAAGCGGCACGCCGATGGAGTGTCCCCCGCCGAGCACGAGCGAGACCGTCGGCTTTTTCATCCCTGAGATGAGCTCGGCGATGGCAAGCCCCGCCTCCACATCGCCGCCGACGGTGTTGAGCAGGAACAAAACGCCGTCGATGTCGTCGCTCTCCTCCAGATACGCCAGCAGCGGCAGCACATGCTCGTATTTCGTCGCCTTCTGCGTGTTCGGCAGCTGCATGTGGCCCTCGATCTGTCCGGCGATCGTCAGGCAGTGGATGGCCGCGCGGCTATTTTTGATGACGACCGAGCCGAAGTCGATGACCGGCTGAATGGGCGGCAGCAGCGGCTCCTGCCCGTTTTTCTCCTCGTCCTGCGAGGGTTTCGTTTCGCTTCTCATCGCAAAGTCCTCCCGAAAGTCATTTCCGGTAGGATTTGCAGAAAGCGCGAAAAGCATACCCTTTGTGCCGTCGGAAATACGAGCCTCAAACCGGGAAGCACTTTAATATCCCCAAGTCATCAGTTTCCATTCCCCGCCATCGCTGCGAGCCAACCACCAGGACCATGTGTATTCCGTGTCCGGCTCCCAAGCTCCGCCGCCCTCTTTCGGAGAGCGAAAGCTGCTGTCGAACATGATGCATTGTGTAAAAGCCAGATCGTTGTCATTTGCCTTTTCCAAATCATTCATCCACGAAAGGTTCTTTTCATCCGTGCAGATGTCATCTGACGAATATGAAATGCTATGTAATTCGCAGCCTTCCCACGAACCGATCATCTCTTCGATCACCTTTATCGCATCATCCATATCCTGTTCTGTGTAGACAGCCGAATCGCCATAATCGACCGTTATGTTTGACGTTTCCTTGTTGCCGCATCCAGCCAGCAGGGCAAAAAGCACTACGCAAATAACCGATAAGCTGTATTTTTTCATCTTATGGCCTCCATATCTCTCATTTTTCTATATTTTTATACTGCTTATTATACCAGAAAGCATTGTCCGAATCCAGCGAAAAAGCGCCCGAAGGCGTTTTCCTCGGGCGCTTGCAGCTTTTTATTTGTACGTCAGCAAATCTTCCACGCTCTTGCGCTTCGGCGCGGCGGGCTCCTCATCGGGATAGCCAAGACCGATAACACAGCCGACCTTCTGATTCTCCGGCAGGTTCAAGAGTCTCGCGATCTTCTCTTCGTCGAAGTAGCCCGTGATGACCGTGCCGACGCCGCGCTCCCACGCGGCAAGACAAAATGTCTGCGCGGCGATGCCCGCGTCGAACATCTCAAAGCCCGCCTCCTTCGGCGTCGAGAACGAGCCGTCGCGCTCGTAGCCCGAGCGGCCGGTCACATAGGTAAGCACCATAACGGCGGGGCAGTTTTTGAGCGTCTTCTCGTTCAGCTTGAAATCAAGCACCATCTCCTCCGCCATTTTGTCGATCGTCGTGCGGTCCTCGACGAGCACATAGCGCGCGATCTGCGTATTCTTCCACGAGGGGGCGTAGGCCGCGTCGGCGACGATCTGCTCGATGACCTCGTGCGGAACGGGTTTTGGCTGGTACTTACGGATGCTTCTTCTGCTTCTGATGGCCTGTATCGTTTCCATATTCGTTTCTCCTTTGCTGACGGTTTGAACGCAATGCCGATTCACGGCGTTTCTTTGGCGTTTATCATAACAGAAGCGTGCGCAAAAATCCAGTGGAAAAACAGCCGGTTCTGCCGATTCATCTTATTGCAGGCCCGTCAGCGGATTTTCCTGGCAAAATCCGTCGGTCAAACTATAGGACATGCCAAGTGTTCCAAACGGGAAATAGTGAACCGTATAATAGGCCCGTCCCGCTGAAAACTGCTCGATGGAAATGTAAATCGGCAGCAAGGGCACTTTCTTTGAGTAAACTCCCACCGACTGCGCGCGGATCTCAGCGACATACTCCTCCGGCACCTCGCACCTGCGTGAAACAAAAGGATGGGAAGAAATGCAGGCCAATATCATACCGAACAGGGCTACGATCAGCAGTGCGATCATCGCTTTTTTGTGTTTCTTCATGTTCTGTCACACCCCTGTGCGTTCCTCTGCTTTCTGCCTCTTCTCCATACGATGATCGCATGGATGATGAGGGACGCGACCGATATCGCGACAATCAGAGAGTGGGATGTAAACGGCTTGCAGTACCATCCCATCGGGTCTAACTGCGACAGCTTTGCCGTCAAATAAGAAGAAATAAAGCTCAGTATATTTCCGATAAAAATGATCGGAACGTTGTCTGTTTTCAGCGCGCAGCGGTACAAAATCACAAAGCTGACGATCATCACGCCGTAATACAGCATCGTCCCCGAAGTAATATCACCCTTCACAGAGAAAAATGCAAACGGTACGCAATACGCGGTGAGCAGCAGCGCTCTGATGAGCCACGATTTTTTCATAAAACCCTCCCATTTTTCTCTCAAAATCTCTCTTTCGTCATCATATCAGACCTTTTGCGCAAAGTCTACCATATAAAAAGCGCCCGAAGGTTTCCCTTCGGGCGCTCCTTATGTTCACTTTTCTTTTCCGTAGAAGAACAGCGCCACCGTTCCCGGGCCGACGTGGGCGCCGGTGACAGGCTCGTAGACCACGTTCAGGCATTCGCCGGTGAAGCCCTTGTCCCGCAGCAGCGCGATGAGCGCCTGCGCGCCCTCTTCATTGTCTGCGTGGGCGATGCCGAGCATCTCGCTCTTGTCGAGCGCGCGGCCGTCGTAATAATTCGCAAGCTCCTGATAGGCGCGCTTCATGCCGCGCACCTTGCCGCAGGAGACGATGTGTCCCGTCTCGTCACCGCACAAAATCGGCTTGATACTCAGCACCGTGCCGATCAGTGCCGTCGCGCTCGAAATGCGGCCGCCGCGCTTTAAGTACGCAAGGTCGTCGACCGTGAAAAACTGGCACATGTGCGGTCTTC
>UMLK01001647.1_pt1 | contig 9653 bp, 9 predicted proteins | sample 1966541 | NCBI WGS metagenome assembly UMLK01 (sample SAMEA4836198, study PRJEB28245) | human gut metagenome | biome: gut microbiome; material: fecal sample | place: Denmark | collected 2008 | reverse complement strand
TTAAACTCATAGCCGGGATATATAAATATTCCGGTATCGTGCGCTGGCGCAGTGCGCCGCCGTGATGCCCGCCTTGGCCATGGCCAGCTCCGCCGCCCGGCAGATGTCCGCCACCACCGCCTCCGCGCTGCGCTCCGCGCCGGTGGGTACGCTGACCTCCGCCACGATGTGCTGCGATTCATCCACCACACCGGCGGCAATATTGGTGCCGCCCAGATCAATGCCGATACGATACATGTGCTACCTCCTGTTAAAACGGGGCGGGCTTACGCCCGCCCCGTGTGCTCAGAACTCTCAGATATGGGTCACGAAGTCGGTGTTCACCGCCACAGGCCGCGCAATGTCGGACGAGCGGATGCTGCCGAAAATGGTGCGCATGGTGGTCAGCGCCTCCTTGCCGGACACCTCCGGATCACGGTCATGTACCAGCGCGTCCACGAACTCGTCGATGACGCCGGACTTTTCGGAGGTGGTGTCGAAGGCGAAGCTGGTGCGGTTGCCCTCCAGATCGCTGACGATGATGGGCGCAGAGGGCTCGCTGTAGATCATCATCAGACCCTTGGTGCCGTAGAGCACGGTGGACTGGCACTCGTGGCCGTACACCGTCCAGCTGGCCGCCATGGTGCCCAGCGCGCCGCCGGACATCTTCAGGATGCATAGGGCGTTGTCGTCCACGCTGATGAGCTTGCCCTCTGCGTCGCGCTTGTTCAGCGTGACCACCTTGGCGGTGGTTTCGATGACCTTCTGCCCCAGCAGGTACTGGATCAGATCCACCTTGTGGATGCCCATGTCGGACAGGGCGCCCATGGCCGCCTTGTTCTTGTCGAAGAACCAGGCGTCACGATCCTCTGACCAGCCCTCCGGCCCGGAGTTGCCGTATACGCTGCGGAAGGTGATCACATCGCCGATGATGCCGCTGTCCAGCAGCTGCTTGGCCTTGCGGTGCACCGGATCGAAGCGCATGTTGTGCCCCACCATCAGGTGGCGGCTGTTGCGCTCGGCAGCGGCCACCATGGACTCGCACTCCGCCAGCGTGATGGCCATGGGCTTTTCCACCAGCACATGCTTGCCCGCATACAGCGCCGCCGTGCAGATCTCCGCATGGCTGCGGTTCTCCACGCATATAGATACCGCGTCCACGTTGGGATCGTCCACCAGCTCATAGAAGCTGTTGTAGACCTTCCCGCCGTATTTTGCGGCCATGTCCTGGGCGCGGGTCATGTTCTTGTCGTAGAACGCCACGATCTCGGCGTTGGGGTTGGCTGCATACTCAGGCAGATGGCGCACCTGTGCGATCTTGCCGCAGCCGATGATACCGACTCGGATCATAAAAAGCGAACCTCCTCTGTCCGTCCTCAAATCGCCGCGCATATCCGGCGGCGCTTTCTTACGGGACTATTGTACCAAAAGAAAACCGTTCTGAAAAGACCTTTTTGCAAACTTTGCAAAAATTTTCACAAAATCTCGGCGGCCACCGTCAGGGCGCAGCCGTTTTTCTCCATATAGTCCAGCGCCACGCGCTCCGGCAGGGCAAAACGGCTCAGCTTCAGCAGAGGCCCTTTGCCCGTCAGCTTGAACAGCGCTTCCTTGGCCGTCCAGATCTCCCAGAAGCGGCGGCAGTCGCCGTCGTCGCCGGGGCGGATGCAGGCCATCTCCTGCTGGCTGCACACCCGGCGCATGAACTTCTCCTGCGCCGAGCGCACCACCTCCACGTCCACGCCCACCGGCGCGTCCGCCGTGACGCACACCGCCCACGCACCGGAATGGCTCACGGACACGTAGACGCCCTCTCGTTCCACAGAGGGCTTGCCCAGCTCGTCCCAGCTGAGGGGGACATCCTTCTCCGGGCAGCCCAGCCGCGCCGCCAGCATCTGCCGCGCCAGCAGCTCCCCGGCGATGGTGCGATTTCTGTCGTCCTCACCGGCGATGTCGGCCACCCGCCGCCGCCGCGTCTCGTCCATCATGCCCATCACGGCCAGCGCCGCGTCCTCCGTCAGCTCCCGGATGTCATACCACTGCAATTCCATAGTATCCCGCGCCTCCCGCGTTTTGATTTTCAACCCCTATTGTACCATATTCCGCACCGCCGCGCCACTTATTTTTGCAGGTCTTGCAATTTGTCTGAAAAAGGCGTACACTGTCACTGTTATGTGTTGGAACAGGAGGTTCCCTATGGTTTCTATCGTGGAAGTAACGACAAAGGCGCAGCTGCGGAAATTTGTGGACTACCCCAACCGGCTGTATGAGGGCGTGCCCCAGTTCGTCCCCGCCACCTACGACGACGATCTGTCCGACTGGGATCGCAGCAAGAACCCGGCCTTCGAGTATTGCGACGCCCGGTGCTGGCTGGCGGAGCGGGACGGCGATATCGTGGGGCGCATCGGCGCTATCTATTCCCGCAAGGCCAACGACAAATGGGGCGCCAACCGCCTGCGCTTCACGCAGGTGGACTTTATCGACGACCGGGAGGTGTCTGCCGCCCTGTTCGCCGTGGTGGAGGACTGGGCGCGGCAGCTGGGCTGCACCGCCGTTCACGGGCCGCTGGGCTTTACCGACATGGATCGGGAGGGCATGCTGGTGGAGGGCTTCGACCGCCGCAGCTGCTTCTTTACATACTATAACTACCCCTACTACATCGACCACATGACTGCGCTGGGCTACGGCAAGGACGTGGACTGGATCGAGGAGCTGATCACCGTCCCCACGGACGAGGCCACCATCCAGCGCTGGGAGAAGATCTCCGATTTTGTCCTCAAGCGACACCATCTGCACATCCATGAGGCGAAGAACCGCCTGGCCTATCTGCCGCTGCTGAAGCCGTTTTTCGAGCTGGTGAACGTGGCCTACGCGCCGCTGTACGGCACGGTGGAGCTGGGCGAGCGGCAGATACGGAAGTATTCCGCCAAGTTCGCGCCGCTGATCAACCCGAACACCACCTGCTTCGTCATGGACGAGAAGAACCGGCTGGTGGCCTTCGGCGTGGGCGCACCCAGCCTGGCTGCCGCTTTGCAGAAGAACCGCGGGCGGCTCATGCCCACCGGCTGGATGGACGTGCTGAAGGCGTTCCGGAAGAACGACACCGTGGATCTGCTGCTGATCGCCGTCCATCCGGACTATCAGAAGAAGGGCGTCAACGCCGTTATCCTCAGCAAGGCCATGAAGGGCTGCCACAAGCTGGGTATCAAGCAGGCGGAGACGGGCCCCATGCTGGAGCTGAACGACAAGGTGCAGTCCCAGTGGAAGGACTTCCAGACGGAGCAGCACAAGCGCCGCCGCTGCTTTATCAAGGAGCTGTAAATAAAAAGAACCGCCGGAAGGCGGTTCTTTTTTGCTATTTTAATACGCCACGCCCCAGTAGATGTCCGTGGTGGCGGGCTTGCCGCACATGACGCACTTTCCCTCGGTGCCGGACTGCTTCAGCGGCATGCAGCGGCTGGACACGCCGGCCTTTTCCTTCATGGCCAGCTCGCACTCCAGACTGCCGCACCACTTGGTGCGGGCGAAGCCGCCCTTGCCCTGCGCCATCTCCCTGACCTCCTCCCAGGAGGTCATATCGAAGGTGTTGTCCTCCAGATTCTTCTCCGCCATGGCGTACAGGTTGTCGTGGACGTCCTGCAGCAGCTGCTTCACGGCGTTCTCCAGCTCCGTCAGGGGCACGAAGGTCTTTTCGCCGGTGTCGCGGCGGGCGATGCAGCACTGACCCTTCTCCATGTCCTTGGGGCCGATCTCCACACGCAGGGGCACGCCCTTCATCTCGTACTGGGCGAACTTCCAGCCGGCGGACTGGTCGCTGTCGTCCATGCTGACGCGGATGCCCGCGGCGCTGAGACGGTCGCGCAGGGCGGCGGCGGCCTCCAGCACGCCCTCCTTATGCTGGGCGATGGGGATGACCACCACCTGCGTGGGGGCGATGACCGGGGGCAGCACCAGACCGTGGTTGTCGCTGTGGGTCATGATGATGGCACCGATGAGCCGGGTGGATGCGCCCCAGCTGGTCTGGAACGGGTATTGCAGGGTGTTGTCCCGGCCGGTGAACGTTACGTCGTAGGCGCGGGAGAATTTGTCGCCGAAGAAGTGGCTGGTGCCGGACTGCAGCGCCTTGTGATCCTTCATCATGCACTCGATGGTGTAGGTGGCCTCGGCGCCGGCGAACTTCTCTTTGTCGGTCTTGCGACCCTTCACCACGGGCATGGCCAGCGCGTTTTTGCACACGTCGGCGTAGCAGTTCAGCTGCTGCTCCGTCTCGGCCTCGGCCTCGGCCGCCGTCTCGTGGATGGTGTGACCCTCCTGCCACCAGAACTCGCGGCTGCGCAGGAACGGGCGGGTGGTCTTTTCCCAGCGGATGACGGAGCACCACTGGTTGTACAGCATGGGCAGCTCACGGTAGCTGTGCAGCACGTGGCTCCAGTGGTCGCAGAACATCGTCTCGGACGTGGGGCGGAAGGCCAGACGCTCCTCCAGCTGCTCGCTGCCGCCGTGGGTGACCCACGCCACCTCCGGCGCGAAGCCGGCCACCAGCTCGCCCTCTTTTTTCAGCAGGCTCTCGGGGATGAGAACCGGCATGGCCACGTTCACATGGCCGGTCTTTTTGAACTCCGCGTCCATGTACTTCTGGATGTTTTCCCAGATGGCATAGCCATAAGGTCGCAGGATCAGAAAGCCCTTCACGGACGCATAGTCCACCAGCTCCGCCTTCAGGCAGATATCCGTATACCACTTGGCGAAATCCTCCTCCATGGGAGTGATCGCTTCCACATTTCTCTGATCCTTAGCCATAGCTTCATACCATTCCTTTGTTTTATATAGGGTGTTGCAACTTAATATTGTACCCGTCCGCCCCGCGCTTGTCAAGTTTTCAGCGGAAAAAGACCGCCGAAGGCGGTCTTTTTCCTGTATTCACATAGTCTCTTACTCGTTGCCGGGGAAGCTGGGGATGGTGGCGAAGCCGCGTGCCAGATCATCGTCTGTGGGAATGACGTCGTTCATCTCGCCGTCGTTGTACTTGCCGTAGGCCACCATGTCGAAGTAGCCGGTGCCGGTCAGACCGATGACGATGTTCTTGGCCTCGCCGCTCTCCTTGCACTTCACCGCCTCGTCGATGGCCGCCCGGATGGCGTGGCTGCTCTCCGGTGCGGGCAGGATGCCCTCGCACCGGGCGAAGAACTCCGCCGCCTCGAACACGGCGGTCTGCTCCACGCTGCGTGCCTCCAGATAGCCGTCGTGGTACAGCTGAGAGACGATGCTGCTCATGCCGTGGTACCGCAGGCCGCCGGCGTGGTTGGCGGAGGGGATAAAGCCGTTGCCCAGCGTGTACATCTTGGCCATGGGGCAGATCTTGCCGGTGTCGCAGAAATCATACTTGAAAACGCCGCGGGTCAGGCTGGGGCAGGACGCCGGCTCCACCGCGATGATGCGGTAGTCCGCCTCGCCCCGCAGCATCTCGCCCACGAAGGGGGAGATCAGGCCGCCCAGATTGGAGCCGCCGCCGGCGCAGCCGATGATGACATCGGGCTTGATGCCGTACTTGTCCAGCGCCGCCTTTGTCTCCAGACCGATGACGGACTGGTGCAGCAGCACTTGGTTGAGCACGCTGCCCAGCACATAGCGGGTGTTGGGCGTGGAGGCGGCGCACTCCACCGCCTCGCTGATGGCGCAGCCCAGAGAGCCGGTGGTGTCCGGGAACTCGGCCAGGATCTTCCGCCCCACCTCGGTGGTCAGGGAGGGGGAGGGCGTCACGTCCGCGCCGTAGGTGCGCATGACCTCCCGGCGGAAGGGCTTCTGCTCATAGGAGCACTTCACCATGAACACGTGGCAGTCCAGCCCCAGATAGGCGCAGGCCATGCTCAGCGCCGTGCCCCACTGACCGGCGCCCGTCTCGGTGGTCACGCCGGTGAGCCCCTGCTCCTTGGCGTAGTACGCCTGGGCGATGGCGGAGTTCAGCTTGTGGCTGCCGGAGGTGTTGTTGCCCTCGAACTTGTAGTAGATATGCGCCGGGGTGCCCAGCTTCTCCTCCAGACAATAGGCGCGCACCAGCGGGGAGGGACGATACATCTTATAGAAGTTCCGCACGTCCTCCGGAATGGGGATCAGGGCAGTGTCGTTGTCCATCTCCTGCTTCACCAGCTCGGCGCAGAACACCTGACCCATCTCCTCCGCCGTCATGGGCTGGAGGGTGCCGGGGTTCAGCAGGGGAGCGGGCTTCGTCTTCATGTCGGCGCGTACATTGTACCAATACCGGGGCATCTCGTCCTCGGAGAGATAGATCTTGTAGGGAATGTCGCGGTTTTTCAGCTCTTTCATGGTTGTTTTCTCCTTTCGGTATCAGTCAGCGCACGGCGCTGGTTTATGCAAAATAGTCGATCTTCATGGCGTGCTTCACCTTGGCCAGCGTCTCGGCGGCGGCGGCCTGCGCCACCTCCGTGCCCTGCCGCAGCACGTCCATCACATAGCCGGGATCCTTCTCCAGCTCCTTGCGCCGGGTGCGGATAGGCTCCAGCGTCTCCTGCAGGACGTTGTTCAGGAATTTCTTCACCTTCACGTCGCCCAGACCGCCCCGCCGGTAATGCGCCTTCAGTTCGTCCAGATTGGCGTAGTCCGGCAGGTACTTGGCGAAGTATTCGTCACTGCAGAAGGCGTCCAGATACATGAACACCGGGTTGCCCTCGGTCTGGCCGGGGTCGCTGACTTGCAGGTGGTTGGGGTCGGTGAACATGCCCATGACCTTGGTGCGGATGTCCTCCGGCTCGTCGGCCAGATAGATGCAGTTGCCCAGGGATTTGCTCATCTTGGCCTTGCCGTCGGTGCCCGGCAGACGCAGGCAGGCCGCGTTGTCCGGCAGCAGCGCCGTGGGCTCCACCAGCGTCTCGCCGTACAGCTCGTTGAACCGCCGCACGATCTCACGTGCCTGCTCCAGCATGGGCAGCTGATCCTCGCCCACGGGCACGGTGTCCGCCATGAAGGCGGTGATGTCCGCCGTCTGGCTGACGGGATAGGTCAGGAAGCCCATGGGGATGCTGTGGTTGAAGCCACGCAGCTGGATCTCCGCCTTCACGGTGGGGTTGCGCTCCAGCCGCGCCAGCGTCACCAGATTCATGTAGTAGAACGTCAGCTCCGTCAGCTCGCTGACCACGGACTGGATGAACATGTGGGACTTGGCCGGGTCGATGCCGCAGGACATGTAGTCCAGCGCCACCTGCAGGATGTTCTCCCGCACCTTCTCCGGATGGTCGAAGTTGTCGGTCAGCGCCTGTGCGTCGGCGATCATGAAGAAGAGCTTGTCGAACTTGCCGCTGTTCTGCAGGAGCACGCGGTTGCGGAGAGAGCCTACATAGTGGCCCACGTGCAGGCGTCCGGTGGGACGGTCGCCGGTGAGGATGATCTTACCCATAGTCGTGTTTCCTTTCTGTATGACAAATATTTTTTCGAGACAACAAAAAAGTCTGTCCCATGGAAATCTCCATGGGACAGACTGTAAATACAAATCTGCGGTACCACCCACATTGGCGCGCTGCGCCCACTCTGCACGTACTGACATACGCTCCGCCGGGATAACGGCCGCGGCTGCCGTCGGGTATTACTCGCCATCGCTGGCTTTCTCCCCGCCCTCGTAAGTCCATTCACCGCACATTTCACTGCCGCGCTCCCACCGATGCGCCGCTCTCTGATACTGACGCCTGATCAAAATCACGGATTTTGATCAGCTCTTTTGAAGCATCCAAGCGCTGCGCAAAGCGCAGTTGATGCTTCAAAAGCCGTCTCATACGAAATCTACGCCGCTGCTGCGGCTATGAAAACACTTCGTGTTTTTATCAGATTTCTGTATGAAAGCTTCCTGTGCGCCTACTCCTCTTACTCAACGGTTTTTGAAGTATGGGGCTATTGTAGCACCTTTTTTTCAGATGTCAAGACTTTTTTGCGCCGGTTACTTGGTCACGCGCAGCAGGCACTTGACCTCAGTGCTGCCGAGCTTGATGGTCAGCGTCGTCTCGCCGCGGCTGACGGTCTTTACCGTGCCGTCGGAGGAAACGGTGGCGATGGAGCTGTCGGCGCTGCTCCACGCGGCGGTCATGTCGGTGCCCTTCACCGTGAACGAGCAGCTCAGACCCGCCGGCAGGGATATGTCGAACGTGCCGTCGTTGGGCTTGATGGTTGTGCCGTATTCGCTCTCCAGCGTCAGCTTGCTGACGTCCACGCTGCCGGTGCTGGGCTTGGTCGTGGTGGTGTCGCCGGGCTTGGTGGTGTCGTTGGGCTTTGTGGTCGTGGTGTTGTTGTCGCCGGAGGTGTCGTCCTCGCTCTTTACCGTAACGGTGCAGGCGACGGATTCCTCGCCCACGGCGGCGGTGATGACGGCGTTGCCCTTGGTCAGTGCCGTTACGTCGCCGGAGGAGGTGACGCTGGCCACGGTGGGATCGCTGCTGCTCCACGCCACCGTCTCCTCGGTGCCGTTGACCTTCAGGGATTCCTTGTCGCCTATGCTCAGCACCAGCACGGTGCGGTTCAGGGAGATGGTGGGCGTCACCGCCGTGTCGTCGGGGGTGGTGACGGGGCTGTCGTCAGGGGTATTCACATCGGTGACGGGCGGCTTTTCGGTGCCCTCGATGGCCTCCTTGATCCGGTCGCCGAAGATGAGCCACACCACCAGCACCACAAGAAGGATCAGCACCACCACCGCCACGGGCCCCAGAATGCTGGGCGCGCGGCGCCTGCTGCTCTCGGCGGTGCGGCGGCCGCGGCCCTTGCGCACCTTGCCGCTGTAATACGCCTCGTCCTCCTCGCAGAAGGGGCAGGTCTTATAGCTGTCGGAGAACATCTCTCCGCATTTGGGACATTTGATGAGACTCATATCTGAAACCTCCGTGGCGGATCGTAAATTTACATAATACATCATACTCATTTCGACCCGCCGCGTCAACTGCATTTCAAGGAAATTCATCCTTTTTTTACAACAGACCACACCGCCCCTTGCTTTTCTCCGCAGCATTTTCTATAATAGGGGAGAGAGAAAATGCGGGGAGGCACGCACTATGAACACCATCTTTATCGGCATTGCCGGCGGCACCGGCAGCGGCAAGACCACTCTGACGGAGCATCTGGCGGCCCGGTTCGGCAGCGACATCAGCGTGGTACACCACGACAACTACTACAAGCGGCAGGATCGCCCCTTTGCGGAGCGCTGCCTGCAGAACTACGACCATCCCGACGCCTTTGACACCGATCTCATGATCGCCGACCTGAAGGCGCTGAAGCGGGGCGAGACGATCCACTGCCCCGTGTATGACTACGCCATCCACAACCGCACCGACGAGACGGTGGAGATCCAGCCCACCAAGGTGGTCATCGTGGAGGGCATCCTGATCTTCCAGAGCAAGGAGCTGCGGGATCTGCTGGACATCAAGATCTTCGTGGAGACGGACGCGGACGTGCGCATCCTGCGCCGCGCCCTGCGGGACGTGGAGGAGCGCGGCCGCTCGCTGGAATCCGTGGTGAACCAGTACCTGACCACGGTGAAGCCCATGCACGAGCAGTTTGTGGAGCCTACCCGCAAGTTCGCGGACATCATCGTGCTGGAGGGAGGACACAATCTGGTGGCGCTGGACATGATCATGCAGCGCATCGCCGGGCACATCAAGGAGAACTGACATGAGCCGGAGCGT
>UMLK01082145.1_pt1 | contig 9735 bp, 5 predicted proteins | sample 1966541 | NCBI WGS metagenome assembly UMLK01 (sample SAMEA4836198, study PRJEB28245) | human gut metagenome | biome: gut microbiome; material: fecal sample | place: Denmark | collected 2008 | reverse complement strand
GGAATGCCACCCGCAGCTCCTCCAGCAGGCTGGAGCCGTCGTTGCTGGCGGAGCCGTCCACCGCCAGACCCACCGGCACGCCCAGCGCCAGCATCTCCGGAATGCGGGCGATGCCGCTGGACAGCTTCATGTTGCTGATGGGGCAGTGCGCCACGCCGGTGCCGGTCTGCGCCAGCAGCCGCAGCTCCTCGTCGTTAAAGTGGATGCCGTGGGCGAACCACACATCGTCGCCCAGCCAGCCCAGCCGCGCCATGTATTCCAGCGGACGGACGCCCTCCCGCGCCAGCATGAAGTTCTCCTCGTCCTTCGTCTCGCACAGGTGGGTGTGCAGCCGGACATGGTACTGCCGGGCGAGGATGGCGCTCTGCCGCAGCAGCTCTGCCGACACGGAGAAGGGGGAGCAGGGTGCCAGCGCCACCCGATGCATGGAGCCGTAGCTGTCGTCGTGGTATTTTTCGATGCAGCGGACGCTGTCGGCCATGATCTCATCCACGGTCTGCACCACGCTGTCCGGCGGCAGACCGCCGTCCTTGACGCTGAGATCCATGCTGCCCCGGCTCATATACAGGCGGATGCCCAGCTCCCGGGCGGCGCTGAGCTGTGCGCCCAGCAGGTCGCCGCTGTGGGCGGGGAAGACGTAGTGGTGGTCGAAGCAGGTGGTGCAGCCGTGCTTCATCAGCTCGCCCATGCCGGTGAGACTGGACAGCCGGATCACATCCTCGTCCAGATTCTTCCAGATCTCGTACAGGGTCTTCAGCCAGTCGAACAGCTCCATGTTCTGCACCTGCGGCAGGTTGCGGGAGAACACCTGATAGAGATGGTGGTGGGTGTTTACAAGGCCGGGATAGCACAGCATGTGCCGCCCGTCGATGACCTCATCGGCGGTGACGTCCAGCGCCGTGCCGATGGACTTGATGAAGCCGTCCTCGCAGTAGATATCCGCGTTTTGCAGGACGCGGTCGCCGTCGTCGCAGGTGACCAGCTGGGATATGTTCCTGATAAGCAGGGTGGACATGGCAAATTCCTCCTTGGCAGATTGTGAGTGTAGAGAAAAAGAGCAGGCCGCAAGCGGCCTACTCTTTTTGCAGTCGTGTCAGCGTTCCTCGCGGAAGTAGGATAGACCGAGGGACGCAGGGGGCTGATCCTCCCGCTTCTTGCGCAGGGAGACGATGATCAGCACCACCAGAGTGATGACGTAGGGCAGCATCTTGTACAGCTCCTTCACCGCCATCTGTGCGCCGGTGGGCAGGTAGATGTTCAGAATGTACAAGCCACCGAACAGAATGGAGGCCAGAATGCTGACATTGGGCCGCCAGATGGTGAAGATGACCAGTGCGATGGCCAGCCAGCCGCGGTCGCCGAAGGCGTTGTTGGACCACACGCCGTTGGCGTAGTCCATCACGTAGTACAGACCGCCCAGACCTGCGATCATGGAGCCGATGCAGGTGGCCAGATACTTGTACTTGGTGACGTTGATGCCGGCGGCGTCGGCGGTGGAGGCACTCTCGCCCACGGCGCGCAGGTGCAGGCCGGGACGGGTGTGGTTCAGGAAGTAGGACGCGCCCAGCGCGATGATAATGGCCGCATACGCCAGAAAGCCGTAGGACAGGAACAGCTGGCCGAACCAACCGGTGGAGGAAGCGCCAGGCAGCGTGGTCTTGAAGTACAGGCTGGTGCTGGACAGAGCGATGGAGGGCACCTCGCTGTTGGTCAGCTTAATGAGGGAGCCGCCGAAGAAGTTGCCCACGCCCACGCCGAAGGTGGTCATAGCCAGACCGGTGACGTTCTGGTTGGCGCGGAGGGTGACGGTCAGGAAGCAGTACAGCAGACCCATCAGCAGGGAGCCCAGCAGGGAGCACAGAATGGGGATCATGATGGCCAGAAAGCCGTTCAGCTGCCCGCCAGCGGCCTGCTCATAGAAGAACGAGCCGATAACACCGCTGATGCCGCCCACGTACATGATGCCGGGAATACCCAGGTTCAGGTTACCGGACTTCTCCGTGAGGATCTCGCCGGTGCTGCCGAACAGCAGGGGGATACCCTGCATGACCGCGCGGGGGAAGAAGGATACAAAGTCGAAGCCCATCCGTTACGCCTCCTTTTTGCTGCTCTTGCGCAGAGTGACCTTGTAGGTGATGAAGAACTCGGTAGCAATGATGAAGAACAGAATGATACCGGTCAGAATATCCGCGAAGGACTGGTTCAGGCTGAAGGCGGTGGAGATCTCGCCGGCACCGCGATCCATGGTCACCAGCAGCAGAGACGCTGCGATCATGATGAAGGGGTTGAACTTGGACATCCAGGACACCATGACGGCGGTAAAGCCGCGGCTGTCCACGATGGTGGTGGTCAGGGTGTGGCTGATGCCGGCGGTCAGGATATATCCCATCAGGCCGCAGATAGCGCCGGAGAGCACCATGGTGCGGATGATCACACGATCCACCTTGATGCCGGCGTAGCTGGCGGTGCGCTGGCTCTCGCCCACCACGGCGATCTCGTAGCCGTGCTTGCTGTAGGTAAGGTACACGTACATCATGCCGGTCAGCAGAGCCACCACCAGAATGGGGAGCAGCTGTGCCTGTCCGCCGATGCGGGGCAGCCAGCCGGCCTCGGAAGCCTGGTTGATAATGCCGATCTTACCGGCGCCCTTGGGCACCTCCCAGATAATGATAAAGTAGGAGGCCAGCTGCATGGCGATATAGTTCATCATCAAGGTGAACAGCGTCTCGTTGGTGTTCCATTTGGCCTTGAAGAAGGCGGGCAGGAAGCCCCATACGGCGCCGGCCAGCAGCGCAGCCGCCAGAGAGATGACGATCAGCAGGAAATTGGAGACCTTGCCGCCCAGCAGGATCATGCAGGCGGTGGTGGCCAGACAGCCGATCAGGGTCTGCCCCTCGGCGCCGATGTTCCAGAACCGCATTTTGAACGCAGGCGTCACCGCCAGAGAGATACCCAGCAGAACGGCTACGTTCTGGCCGGTGACCCAAATCTTGCGGGAGGTGCCGAAGGCGCCCTTGAGGATCGTGCCGTAGACGGCGATGGGATCCTGACCGGTCAGCAGGGTGGTGATCAGTCCGCAGAACACCAGCGCCAGCAGCAGGATGCCGCCCCGGATCAGCAGAGCCTTGGGCAGAGGCAGCGCATCACGCTTGGAGATATGAAAGAGGGAACCTTTCTTATTCATCTGCCTTGCCTCCTTCCACGTGGGTCATGAGTGCGCCCACTTCCAGCTTGTTGGTCTTGCGGCCGTCCACCACGCCGGAGACCTTACCGCCGCACAGAACCACGATACGGTCGCACAGCTCCAGCAGAACGTCCAGATCCTCGCCCACATAGACGACGGCCACGCCCTTCATTTTCTGCTCGGTCAGCAGGTTGTAGATGGTGTACGAGGTGTTGATATCCAGACCGCGGACAGCGTAGGCGGTCATCAGCACGGAGGGCTGCTGGGCGATCTCGCGGCCCACCAGCACCTTCTGCACGTTGCCGCCGGACATGCGGCGGACGGGGAAGGCGGTGCTGGGAGTGACCACCTCCAGCTCCTGCCAGATGCGCTGCGCCAGCGCCTCGGGATCCTTGCGATCAAGGAAGATGCTCTTGCCCTTGCGCCAGGAGCGCAGCATCATGTTGCCGGTCATGCCCATGGAGCCCACCAGACCCATGCCCAGACGATCCTCGGGGACAAAGCTCATGGCCACGCCGTTCTTGCGGATGTCCATGGGATCCATGCCCACCAGGTTTTTCTCCTCGTTGGTCTCCGGGGAGATATAGGTCACGGTGCCGGAGGTGACGGGGTACAGACCGGCGATGGATTCCAGCAGCTCCCGCTGGCCGGAGCCCGCGATGCCGGCAATGCCCAGCACCTCGCCGGCGTTTACGTCGAAGGTCACATTGTCCAGACGCTTGACGCCCAGCTCGTCGTATACGGTCAGACCCTCTACCTTCAGGCGGGGCGTGACGTTGACGGGCGTGGGGCGGTTGATGTTCAGAGCCACGCTGTGACCCACCATCATATCGGTCAGGGACTGCTGGTCGGCGTCCTTGGTCAGCACGTCGCCTATGTACTCGCCCTTGCGGAGCACGGCCACCCGGTCGGACACGTCCAGCACCTCGTGCAGCTTGTGGGTGATGATGATGAGGGACTTGCCGTCGGCCTTCATGTTGCGCATGACGGCGAACAGCTTGTCCGTCTCCTGCGGGGTCAGTACGGCGGTGGGCTCATCCAGGATCAGGATGTCCGCGCCGCGGTAGAGCACCTTGACGATCTCGACGGTCTGCTTCTGGGACACGGACATGTCGTAGATCTTCATGTCCGGGTCGATATCGAAGCCGTACTTGTCGCAGATGTCCTTGACCTTCTGGCGTGCGTTGTTCAGATCCAGCTTGCCCTGCAAGCCGAGAATGATATTCTCGGTGGCGGTGAACAGATCGACCAGCTTGAAGTGCTGGTGGATCATGCCGATACCCAGATCGAAGGCATCCTTGGGAGATGCGATGGTCACAGGCTTGTCGTGGACGTAGATCTGCCCCTCGTCGGGGAAATAGATGCCGGAGAGCATGTTCATCAGCGTGGTCTTGCCGCTGCCGTTTTCGCCCAGCAGGGACAGGATCTCGCCCTCGTACAGGTCAAGATTCACATCCTTATTGGCGATGACCTTGCTGCCGAACCGCTTGGTGATGTTCTCCATTTTGATCGCGCATTTCTTTTCCAAGGCTGTCATCCTTTCTTTCGGCGCAGATGGCTGCAAACACCTCGTAGAACGCCGGGAATAAATTCCATACGACTTATTTTACCATACATGTCGAGCGTTGTAAATCAAAATCAGCAAAAAATTTGTCAGGTATATACAAAGAATGTGAGGTTACACAAGAAAGAGTCATTCTCTTTGTGTAAATCGTCAAAGCCGCGTGCGGGAGGGGAAAAGCAAGAGGTGGACTGCCTGCGCAGTCCACCTCGTTGTGGCGCAATATGCTGTTGGAAAACCTGGCGATTAGCCGCCGAAGTTGGTATCCAGCAGGTTGATGCCGTCGATCTGCAGATCGAAGTAAGGAGCAGAACGGAACTCGGACTCGGAGAAGTAACCGTCGTGCACGACCTCGGTGTCGGGAGTGTAAGCGTCATCGGTGTCGACGTCAGCCTTGTAGGAGGTCAGAGCCTCGCCCTTCACGGTGAAGGTGGAGCAATCGAACACGTGGATCTCGCCCTTCTCCAGCTTCTCGGTAGCAGCGGCAATGGCCTCGGCAGTGCCTTCGGCGGCCACGGTGGTGTTCAGGTCGGTCAGAACCACGGAGTTGGTGGCCAGAGTGCCGGTCCAGTCAGCATCGATGGCGGTGCCGTCCATGACAGCCTTGATGGCATACTCATAGTAGGGCGCCCAGTTGATGCGGGAGGAGATGATGTAGGTGTTGGGGCAGGCAGCCTGAGTGGAGCCGTTGTAGGAAACGTTGGGAACACCGGCGTTCTCGCAGGCGGTAGGAGCACCCAGAGAGTCGGCGTGCTGGCTGATCAGCTTGCAGCCGCCCTGGATCAGCTTCTCGGCGCCTTCCTTCTCCAGAGTCTCATCGTACCAGCTGCCGGTGAAGGTCACATCCATGGTGACGGTGGGGCAGACGGACTTGGCACCCAGATAGAAGGAGGTGTAACCGGAAACCACTTCGGCGTAGGTGAAGGCACCCACATAGCCCATCTTGGCCTCTTCAGCCTTGATGTCGCCGGCCTCGATCATCGCGTTCAGCTTCATACCGGCAGCGATACCGGCCAGATAGCGGCCCTCATAGATGGAGGCGAAGGCATTGTGGTAGTTGGCCAGACCCTCGGTGTGAGCGCGGGTACCGGTGCTGTGGCAGAACTGCACCTCGGGGTTCTCCTTGGCGACCTGGATCATGTAAGGCTCATGACCGAAGCTGTCGGCAAAGATGATGTTGCAGCCGGCGTCCACCAGATCAGCGGCGACCTCGGCGCACTGCTCGGTCTCGCCCACGTTGGTCTTGATGAAGTAATCCTCATTCTCGACCAGACCCAGGTTGGCGCAGGCTTCCTTGGCGGCATCGATGAAGTTCTTGTCATAGGTGGAGTTTTCATCATGCAGGGTGATGAAGCCGACCTTGACCTTGGAGCCCTCGGCGGGGGTCTTGGTGTCGTCACCAGTGGGATCCTTCTTCTCACCGCAGGCCACCAGGCTCAGAGCCATGACCAGGGCGAGGAGCATTGCAAGGAACTTTTTCATTCTTGTTTTCCTCCTTAAAATATGTGACGCACGCTTAAAAGTAAGGCAAATTTTGGCGCGCGTCTGAACAACGGGCTTCCTACCCGGTATTCACACTACTCACAGGAACGTGGGTATTATACAGGATTACGCCGCGAATTTCAACAGAAAATGTGAATTACGGCAAAATTTCTTTGTGACGCACAAAAAAACTTTGTAAAACCTGTGCACTATGCGGCAATTGATAGAAATTTCACGCAGCGCGATACCCATTTCCGATGGCAGAAAGAAGCCTGCGTTACTGGTGGATGCGGGTACCGGTCTTGCCCTCGATGCCGTCCTTGGCCTTCTCCAGCAGGGTGATGAGAGCGGTGCGGCCGGGCTTGGACTCGGCGAACTTCACCGCGGCCTGCACCTTGGGCAGCATGGAGCCCTTGGCGAACTGGTTCTCGTCCATGTACTTGTAGGCCTCGGCGGGGGTCAGGTCGTCCAGCCCCTTCTGGTCGGGCTTGTTGTAGTTGATGGCCACCTTCTCCACGGCGGTGAGGATGATGAGCATGTCGGCGTCCAGCAGCTCGGCCAGCAGCTCGCTGCCGAAGTCCTTGTCGATGACGGCGGGGGTGCCGCTGAGCTTGTTGCCCTCGCGGACAACGGGAATGCCGCCGCCGCCCACGGCGATGACCACATGACCGGCGTCCACCAGCGCCTTGATGCTGGCCTTCTCCACGATGTCAAAGGGCTTGGGAGAGGGAACCACCTGGCGGTAGCCGCGGCCGGCGTCCTCCACCATGGTGTAGCCCTTTTCGGCGGCGATGCGGTCGGCGGTCTCCTTGTCATAGAAGGCGCCCACGGGCTTGGTGGGATTCTGGAAGGCGGGGTCGTCCTTGGAGACGACGGTTTGGGTCACGATGGTGGCCACGGGCTTGTCCATGCCGCGGCTGGCCAGCTCGTTGCCGATGGCCTGCTGCAGGTGGTAGCCGATGTAGCCCTCGGACATGGCGCCGCACTCAGGGAACGGCATATCGGCCTTGATCGCCTTGGCCTCCGCCGCGGTGCTCAGACCCAGGTTGATCATGCCCACCTGGGGGCCGTTGCCGTGGGCGACCACCACCTCGTTGCCGGCGGCGATCAGATCCACGATGGACTTGGCGGTCTCGGTGACGAGACGCAGCTGCTCGGCGGCGGTGTTGCCCAGCGCGTTGCCGCCCAGCGCGATAACAATTCTCTTAGACATAGCTGTTAACCTCGATTAAAGCATTTTTAAATTGAAAATACAAGTAAAAATATAACCCAAAAATACAACAGCGGCGGCGTGGCCGCCGCTGTTGCGGGTGGGTAGAGCTTTTAGAACTTCTTGCGGGTGTCCTTCGTCTCGTCCAGCTCCATCAGAGCCTTGACGGGATCCTTCACCTGTGCCATGAAGATCATGGCGGCGATGATGTAGGGCTTGTAGGAGGCCTGCTTGTACAGAGGCACGATGTAGCGGTCGAACACGGAGTTGTCCACCTCGCCCTCGGCGCAGCTCAGGCCGGTGATGTCGGCGGGCAGGCAGTGCAGGTACAGAGCCTTGCCGTCCTTGGTGAGCTTCATCATCTCCTCGGTGCACGCCCAATCCTTGTGCTGGGCGTTCTGCGCCAGCAGGCGCTTCTCCAGAGCGTCGATGCCCTCCTTGTCGCCGGCGGCGTACAGCTTGGTGCGCTCTTCCATGGCGGCGTAGGAAGCCCAGCTCTTGGGATACACGATATCGGCATCCTTGAAGGCCTCGGCCATGCTGTTGGTCTTGTGGAACTTGGAGCCGTACTTCTCGCAGTTCTTGCGGGCGACCTCTTCCACCTCGGGCATCACGTCGTAGCCCTCGGGATGCGCCAGCGTCACGTCCATGCCGAAGCGGGTGAACAGGCCGATCACGCCCTGGGGAACGGACAGGGGCTTGCCGTAGCTGGGGGAATACGCCCAGGTCATAGCGACCTTCTTGCCCTTCAGGTTCTCCACGCCGCCAAAGTAGTGGATGACATGGAGCATATCGGCCATGCACTGAGTGGGGTGATCCACGTCGCACTGCAGGTTCACCAGAGTGGGCTGCTGCTCCAGAATACCGTCGCGGTAGCCTTCCTTCACGGCGTCCATGAAGGTCTTCTGATACTTGTGACCCTCGCCGATGAACATATCATCGCGGATGCCGATGACGTCGGCCATGAAGGACACCATGTTGGCCGTCTCGCGGACGGTCTCGCCGTGGGCGATCTGGGACTTCTTCTCGTCCAGATCCTGCACCTCCAGACCCAGCAGGTTGCAGGCGGAGGCGAAGGAGAAGCGGGTACGGGTGGAGTTGTCGCGGAAGATGGAGATGCCCAGGCCGGAATCGAACACGCGGGTGCTCTTGTTGCGCTCGCGCAGGTCGCGCAGAGCGTCGGCCACGGTGAAGATGGCGTCGATCTCGTCGTCGGTCTTGTCCCAAGTCCAATAGAAATCGGTCTTGTACATGTTGTTGATGTTCAGGGTGGACAGATGGCGTGCCAGCTCAACAGTCTTGCTCATTTTGTTCTTTCTCCTTGTGTATTTAGTGTGGCGGATAATTACTTAATGTCGTTGCCGGTCAGCTCCTGACGGAAGCTGGTGGCGGAGCCGTCCTTGTTCTCGGGCTTGTACAGGCCGGGAACGGCGGCATACAGGGCGGCGCAGGTCACCAGATCCTGCTTGAAGGTCACCTCGTTGGGAGCGTGCGCCTGAGACTCGGCACCGGGGCCGAAGCCCACGCAGGGGATGCCGTAGCGACCCTGGATGGACACACCGTTGGTGGAGAAGGTCCACTTGTCGGTCAGGGGACGACCCTCGCGCTTGGAGGCAGCCAGCTCGGTGGGCATCAGGCGCTTGTCGCCCCACAGGTTGTGGTGGGCATCCACCAGAGCCTGCACGTGGGGAGCGGTCTCCTTGTTGATCCAGGTGGGGAAGAAGCACTCCGTCTCGTAGACGTGACCCGTCCATGCCGGACGGTCGTACATGTACATGCTGACCTTCACGTCCTTGGCATACTTCTTGCAGGCGGGCAGATCCTCGATCTCCTTCAGGCAGGACTGATAGGTCTCGCCGGCGGTCATGCGGCGGTCGATGGAGATGGCGCAGCTGTCGGCCACGGCGCAGCGGGAGGGAGAGGTGTAGAAGATCTGGCTGGTGGTGCAGGTGCCGCGACCCAGGAAGCGGGCATCCTCGTAGTGCTCGGGGTTGAACTTGGGATCCAGCATCTTTACCAGACCGTTGATTTCGGTGGAGCCGTCGGCGGGGTTCTCGTTCAGGTCGCGGACGTTGAGAATGACCTCGGCCATCTTGTGGATGGCGTTGTCGCCGCGCTCGGGAGCGGAGCCGTGGCAGCTGACGCCGTGCATGTCCACGCGGATCTCCATACGGCCGCGGTGACCGCGGTAGATGCCGCCGTCGGTGGGCTCGGTGGAGATGACGAACTCGATCTTGCTGCGGGCATCCTCGGGACCGTTGAAGTACTCGTTGACGATGGACTGCCAGCACATACCGT
>UMLK01067504.1_pt1 | contig 9767 bp, 8 predicted proteins | sample 1966541 | NCBI WGS metagenome assembly UMLK01 (sample SAMEA4836198, study PRJEB28245) | human gut metagenome | biome: gut microbiome; material: fecal sample | place: Denmark | collected 2008 | reverse complement strand
TTATCTGGGGGTAGTACCGGGGACTTCACAATCGAAAACTGGAACGAAGTTAGTGAAACCATTGAATTTCCAATGGTGGATTGAGGAGTCCCTGACTTCATTCAATGTTCCTGAATGATGCTGGAGAAAGAGACCGGCTCAAAATATACTTTTGAGTCCGGTCTCTTTTATTTTAAGACGGGCTTCCCTATATTATTTCTTCTCTTTCGCGTATTCCTTCCCCAGAGTTTTTCAAAAAATAGCATTCATCCTTCAAAACCCACATTAACAAACTATTATATAGCACTTTACAGGATGAAGGATGTTTCAGGCATCTTTCAGTATTCTGTCATTCGGGAAAGCGGTGAAAAGTTCTCAGCCGAATGATTTTTCGTTCTCAGCCGAACGATTTTCATATCTCAGGCGAATGAAATGAGACTTGGCTGAAATATCCCTGAAACATCCTTCAGTTCATAACGAACAGGTAATGAAACACTTGCCATGCAACCTGAAGGATGAATACCCTTTTTGCAAACTTCCTGGGGAGGAGAGCGCACTTCATGCTTGACTCTGCCCCATTCCCCATAGATAATTTTATCCACGGGCCACACCAATAAGTCCTCTTGCTGCAGGGCAAACGGGTTTAAAGCGTTCGGATTGTAATAATCCACCACCTGCCTTGCAGTAAGTTCCGGATGTTCTTGGATTAATTTCCAATAGATGTCCTTGAACCCGTTCAGGATTTTGTTATTAGATTGGTCCCCCGATTGAGCCCCCCTAAAAAAGAAAGTCCCCTGAAAGTGATTGACTTTCAAGGAATTCAGAATGTTGTCGCGGTGCGTACGGAACTCGAGCTTTATTCTTAAAATGCTATGCACCAATATCTTAATTCGCTAAATATTCCATAGTCCAACGTTTAATCCAACGTGAAAAGTTCGCTGTTTTGCTTAACTTTTTATAGCTGATTAGAAGATTGCAAAGATGTGAAAAAGAAATAATATAACCAATACGGTGTTGCAACAAAACAAACATATGATAATATATTTTATTCATCAATATTTTGGATAAGCTGTCCACGCTTTTCTATTATCTTCATTTCGTTTTATATTAAGTTTAAAACACTACAACTAATACACTCTTGTTCTATCTCTTTGGAGATATTTCTGCAACGCCGAACACAGAAACGAATAAGGTCATCCTCACGCGAGCAGTTGTCTATCACCACGATTTCTATCTTTCGCTGTCGCTTCAAGTAAGAGATGCACTTGTCGCAGTTGGTAGACTGCTGTTATAGTTTAATAATATTATTGGTACTGTCACTATTATCTGTTTATTCTTTTATCCAATTCACTTTTCCCCCTTCACCATATTTGGCGCAGAAAGAGTAAGTTTTATATTTAGGTATGGCTGTGGCTCCGACTATAAGCAGGCGTTCAGCCGAGATTGTCCAATACATGGTATAACCTTTGGTACGGAGAAATTCCTCTAACACCGTCCTGCGAATATGCAATCCTTTAGGAATGCCCTCACGATAATGTATGGTAGAGGCGTAGAAAGAAGCCAAGCGTTCCTCCTTTCCATAGGTGAAGCAAGCATGACTTTTGAAATGAAGTTGCATGGTACTCATCAGTTCGGGACAAGGCAACATATTCTCTCCTTTATATTCATCACCAAATCCAATGGCTTCTTCCTGTAATTGGGTATAGTTGGTCAGCATCACAAGGCAAGGACACTTGCCGTCACCGTCTAATACACTTTCCCAATCTTCATATTCCTTATTGACATAAGGTAACATCCACGGATATTCAAGCAGGCGAATAAATATATCCTGTCCAGATGTCGGCATAAATCTTCCACTGAAATTTTGTTTTACTATCCACTCATCAAACTTCTGCACATCTTGATTGCGAACAAAGAATGTTTCGTATGACAAATAGGCATCCTTATGTTCCCCGTCCGTGGGAAATTCGGAGAAAATCTGAAATAGCAATACCCATTTGCTATCCTCACCCACAAAGAAGTGTTGGCAATCTGCTGTTGTAACCGGTTGCTCCACCCAATCGGTATCTGTCATTTGCTTGTTTATCACAAATGGTAATTGCTTATCCAGCACATCAACTATATCATCATCGTCAATCAATCCAGTGGTCAGGGTGACATCAAAATCATTCAGCGTGGAACTGTACCACGGATAAGGAGGGCGAAGTATGCGCTTATCGCCATCTACTCCAAAGTGCCATCTGTCTGCTACCGCAAAACGATCCATCAATTGTGCCTCTACCGCAAACAGAGCCTTCCACTGATATTTCTTTCCAATTCGCTCGCGTAGGTTGTCATATCGGCTTGTAGAATACACCCCATTATCCAATTCTCCCAATTGGTCATTCCAACCCATTGAGTTGATTTTTTGTGCCACCATGGATTTCAACTGAACGAGGGGTAGCATAGGCGGCCTGTCGTTCTGGTCATGTGACATCAGAGTATAAATGCGGCTTTCGTAATTCGAGTTGAATCCCAATATGTAGCGATTAAAATCAGAAAATCCACACAATGAGAACCAGAGTTTCTTAGAACCTTGAGTGTGGCCGAAGTAGTCCTCTCCGATTTCAATCGTTTCAAGGTCAATTTCTTCTTGCGGTTTGTAAGGTGGCAATGCCTTTGAAAAGAGGTCAATGCCATCTTTCTGCGTTTTGGTGAATAGTAGTATTTTTAACAACCATTCACGTACCCTGACATCCTCCACCGGTTGTTTTCTTTGGAAATGATAGTCATAGATAAGGAGCGATACAGTATTGAAAAGGTCAACATCACGTAAGAGTAACAACGCACCATATACTGCATTATAGAGACCATCTAAAATATAAGTATCTTTGGCTGAATGAAAATCGTGTATCAGCACTTCAAACAAGCGACTATGATTACAAAGTATGCGACATAGCTTCCGTTTGGCATGCGCCCTTATCACGGGATGCGATGATGCACAACTCCAAACCAACAAATAGGCTTCCGTCTTATAATCTTGTTCATTCACATCTTCTGTATAAAGCACCGACTCTTCGTAATGCTCATTGACGGCAGGAGTCCATTTGAAATCCAAGTCCGCTTGGCTCAGTGCATTCAAAGACCGATGCAATGTCGTCAAGAAGCCATTGAGCGAATGTAAAGGCACGCTGAAAATGAAACGATAGCCTAACGTACTTTCCGCTTCCTGCCAAAACCCATTTAAGAGTTCCTGTTCAACGGGATGAAAATGCCACTCCAAACCTTCGATAAAGCATTGTTGAAGAAGAGCATTATTTCTTATCCTCTTTTCTTCAATGATCTCTTTTTTATCGAATTTTTCCGGCCAAAGGATGGTAATGTAAGTAAGAAATTGATAGAAGCCTTCCTTGCAAAGTGTTCCTCGGTCGTATGACTGAATCCACTCTTTAAGCTGCGTTATCTTGCTTTGCTCATCCGACTTGGTATTTAAGAATGCAATGGCTCGTACCACATCTTCCATCTGTTCATACTCAAACTTAACAACAGCCTTTTCATCTATGCTGTTCGTCTGATAATTCCAGTCAGCCAGTAACAAACCGTTTGAAATTAAAGTGTAAAGAAGAGATTTGCTCCAAGTACGATTTCTACATAGTTGATTAGAAACAGCTCTTGCTTTAGTACGAGTGATGGGATGGAATTTGTAACTGAACACTGACAAGTGAGCCAATCTACAGAGATAATACCAAGTGATATTCTGTTCTGGGTCTTCATCCACCGTTTGTGCTACGGCTCTTTCACGCATATAGATATATTGGCGATACAACACCCACAATGACCCTAACCATCTTCTATCGTAATAGGGCATCGAAACATAAGTTTCGCAGAATATACTAAGAAACAATCCGTTCTTGAATCCGGAAAGATTGTTTTTGTAGTCTATATGGTAGGCTTCAAAATATTTATTCACAACGTTCTGACTGTTCTCCAGCCCGGGAAGATGCTGCATCCGATAACTCCACCTGTTCAACTCGTATTTTTCGTGAAACGGTTTTCTCACCGTCACCAGCAACGACAAGTGGGAATACTTGTCGAATTCAATTTTAAGAGTGCCCAAACTCTCACACCAATATTGGTCATCAAGTCCTTCGTTGAGTGCATCAATGATAAAGACTGAACGTCTTGCACCGATATTAGCTGTATCTCTTTCCGCTTTTTTCTGCAATTCCTCCAAATAGTTTTCATTCTCGAAGTTGAATATTTTACGGATTTCAGCAATAATGCCGTCTTTGTTCTTGCTGAACTGAATACCAAAGCACAGATAAACATTCGTCTTTTTGATGAGCTTCGAAGCTATGCTACATACATTATGAGTCTTGCCACATCCAGCAGGACCGTAAATGCAATAGGTTTTATCTTGTCTGCTTGCCACATAGTGAATAGCATCACGAATTTGCTTCCAAGACAATGACTCCTTTTTCAAAGTATCCTCTATCGTTTTCCAATTGGAATCATTACCTCTTTTATGGTACTCCACATCACGCTGCATCCCAATATTATAGTCCAGTTCGGGCGATTCTTCATCAACAGGGGTAGCAAACAACTTTGGATTTGCTTTTCGTAAATCAAGAAATACTTGTTTGCTTTTGCAGAGTATCTCCTCATATTTCCCCAAATCCCTGATGTCCCATAGATTGGCAAACAGTGTTTCGAGTGTTTGGTTAGGCACATCCAGTTCCGGATTATACCGGTTTCCTGCCAGCGTTATCTGCTTATGCAGCTTTTCAGCACACTCTTTTCTTCCATATGCGACCTCTTGAAATTCCACATAGTCTGATTCGGGGACAATACCATTGGCTTTTAGCTCATTTTCAATATTCTTGATGCTGATAAAACCGATATGGCTATCCAGTATATCAGTCACTATGCCGATTATCTTATCACTGTCGGCATAGACCGGTGAGCCAGAGAACCCAGCGTATTCCGTAAGATGCTTCTCGTCTTCAAATACGGCATAGGCATCAAAATCACCCGGTAGTGCCACATATGTTTCGTCCACCCTTATCTTGACCAACTGCCCCACAGTTTCTCCAATCAGAGAATTGGGATAGCCCCAAAAGCGGAAATGCGTTTTCGCATCTATCGGCATGCTGAGCAGTGAGCCATGCGCATAATCGACCGTTTCGTCCTTTAGCTTCAAGATGGCAATATCTTTCCCTTTCTTTACTATTGCAAGCTCGCATTCATGGGCTACTCTTTCGATTTCCACATAGATAGGATTGCCATTCAGGGAAGAGCCTACCACATGGTATGCTGTAAGCAGGAGATGGGCATCCACAAAGAAGGCCGTGCCCCTTTCCGTGCCACACTCCACTTTATGTGTGATAGAAGGTATTGCGCTTTTATTGTTCATAGTGCTATTTCGTTAATTTGTGCCACTTCTATTTCGATACCCTCATTTTTCAGCATCGCCACTTCCGCTTTCATCTTATCGTAGATGTTATTCTTATAATAAGTTGAATTGAAGTACAGTCTGCGCTTTTGTATGGCATCAGACTGTGTTGAATAGATGATATTGGCAAGCGTATGTAAGTGCGGAGCTGAGCTTGTGCATCCGCAGAATATCCAATTCTCGCTATCGATATGCTTCAACAGTTCCTTTGATAAATTGGTCTTGCTTCCGTGATGAGGCACTTTTATGGCATCAAACCGTATTTTCTCGTCTGAAGGTATCTGATTCTTTTTCTTATAAGCCTTGATACCTTCTATCACCACTTCCGAGGTGGCATCGCCCAAAAGCAGGATTTTCTTGTCATTCAGTTCCCAAACAAACGCAATACTGGCTCGATTGGTCTCAGAAGAGTCTTCTCTGTCCGGCTTCCCATATTCGGCTTTCAATGTGCCGATGCTACTGGATATCTTATTTTCAGCAAGCAACTCCTTCTGATTGTAGAGTAAAGAGAGCAGCTCAAACAATTCCACTCCTTTTTCTTTCCCTTGTTCAAGTGGATATTTTCCGTAAAACATCTTTGCGAATTCATCGAGGAGGTGTTTGTTCAGCTCATTGATAGCCGTTTGGGTAGGCGATACTATAAATATCTTCCCCAATTCACCCAAAGAAAGGTATTCGCCATCAACGAGTTTTAGATTCTTATCCCAAGCGTCCGCCCAATGTTCTTGAATCAATGTGGATAGTACCAATGCCTCTTTGGCAGCGACTTTCTTTTCACTTTTGGGATTCCATTGGGAAATACAAGTCCTCAATTTTTCAATCTGTTCCTTTTCAAATTCGGTAAGAGGTTCAACTTGTGTATTCTCCTCCTTTACAAAAAGGTTGTTGTAGATAATATAATCTATCTTAAGCTCCGGCATTTGATACAGCATATTACAAATGCCATTGATATGGTCTATATCAATATGTGTCACCACTAAATAATTGAGGTGGCTATGGAGCGTATCTGTAACTATAGCCTTTATCTCATCGGTGAAACAATGACAGTCCGCCATTATCGAGAAACAAGTGCCATCTCTTTTGTCTGCAAGACAGAAGATGCAGTCACCATTGCCGGAAGCAGGAAAAAGGATTTTCATATTATGATTGAATAATTTTATTAATATTAAAAAACAATATATACCAGCCATCCTCATTCATTCGGACAACTTCAATGATGTCTTTGGGATAAAAGTAAGGGATATCGGTTAAAACCCTCTAATGTGAACGAAACCGTCTCAGCGAAAAGGTCTATCTGTTGTTGCAACTGCACCTCTTCGCTCAAATGGTAGATATCACTACTCGTCAAAACTTTCTTTATTAGCTCTGACTTGCTCATGCACCTGTACCCGTAAATCACCAACAATACTTTACGATTGAGGTCGAGTGTTTTCAGAAGCGTACTCCTTTCTTTGATTCTGTCTAAAAAATCCATATCTCAATATAATTATGCAAACACAAAGATATATCATTTCTATCTAGAAACAAGCAGGTTAGTATGAATTCTTCTTGTTTTTTTTGATAAAATTCTTCAGAGTACATCCTGATTATTTTATGCATTTCATAGCATGGTTTAAGATAAAGTTCCGGAAGCTCAAAGAAAAGTTGGGTGTAAGCCGCACCCAAAAAGAGGACAACAGACCTAAAAAAGGGTTAAGAATATAATTCCCGTGTAGAAAAATAAAAGTGTAATTCATCCACCAAATAGAATTACACTTTTATTTTGTTTACAGATAATTTATTTCAACGAGCTATGAAATAATGTATCAAACGACCATTACTTACCCCATTTCTCACCCCATTTAAATGTGTGAGTAAAGCCTAAAGAAATGAATGGAGCAGACATCTTCAAAGGTTTACAAGATGCCGCGTGGATAAAATGAAAGCTATTTGTATCATACTCTGCCTCGCCTTTCTTTCCTGATATGCCCGGAGCGAAAGAATAACCAGCTTTTAATTCCAAATATGAATTATTTGTTGTACGTAAAGACAATCCAATCGCAGGGGCAGCAAAGAACCCCATACTTGACGGTTTTCCTAATACATACTCTATCGTACTATTATCATCTGCTGCATCATAACCATACAAATCATTGATAGAGTAGATACGTACACCTGCATCACATGCTACAAACGGAGAAAAGCGTCTATCCGTCAGCCTATACGAGCCTCTGGCGAATATTTTTACAGCAGAGATACTAACATCAAGGTCGGAGTTATAGTGATAAACATTACCGTCATCTCTTATCTTGAGAGATTTTACACCATCTTCTGCATAAGAACTAACAAAATCTCCCCCAAATCCTATACCTAAATTTATATGAGGATTAAATTTATAAGTGAACACTAGTGCACCCGTTCCACCGTCATATTCATCACTTCCAAAATTGACTTTACCACCTTCCAACGTTACTTGCATGCCTCTATCACGAGTTGGCTTTTTAGGCTTACGAATAGGCGACTTATGAAAACTAAATCCAGTTCTCATACTAAAAGCACCGCTACTACCACTTCCTTTTGTTGGGACAAAATGAGTATATCCTACTCCCAAATTAAAATCTACCCGTTTAGATAAAGGAATTTCCAAAGTTGGCATGATTTGTATCATAATATTATTCAGGACTTCAACTGTTGTTTGGTACTTGCCACTTCCAACGGTAATATCACCAGAGGTATTAAAAACATATCCAGCACGAATAATCCCCCCGAGAGTCAAAGATGTAGATTTTAAAGGGAAATATACTTTAAAATCGGAAGTCAAGGGAATTGAAGGGTCACCGTCACTTGTAGGAATGAAAGCTCCGGTACCTATCCCCCAATAAAAATTCTTATTGAAACGTTTGCCTATTCCAATTTCGGCAGAAATACTCCCACCACCGCCTTTAGTTGCAATATGATATCCTGCGTCAACGCTAAAATCAAGCCCTCTATGACGCCCTTCTTTCTTAGAAGATTGTTTTCTTTCTTTAGTAATCCTTTCAACTTCGGACATCTGATAAACTAATAGACTTCCGTCTGCTATTTGTATCTTAACAGAGCCATTAGGAGTTTGCTCCACAATATTACCTTTGATTACACTTCCATTGCGGAGATATATAGTCTCTTGTATCTGCTGCGCAGACAAGCTACAACAAATAAAGAATAAACATAAAAAAGAGAATATTTTTTTCATACCATTATTTGTACCTTTTAGTTTTAGTAGTTCCATATACTTTTGCTCCGTTTGACTTTTTGACTGCATACGCTCTATATGTTACAGTATAATTTGAGTTTGAGGTAGTTACATATGCAGTTGCTTTATGGAGACCATCGGTTATTGTTCCAGTAGTTTTACTTGGTGAATTTCCAAACATAATACCAACTTCAGAAGCCAAATGTCCACCCTGAACATTATACCCTGCTGTAATGGTATATTTGTACTTAGACCCACTTTTTTCTCTCTTAATTGTACATGCTCCGGTTGTTACCGATAACGTTCCAGTGGTTGATGCAGCTTGTTCAATTTCTATTTCTGCAGATTCTGTACCTGCACAAACTGTAACTATAGCAGTCCTTTTATTTGAGCGATTCCGACCAACAGAAATTTGTAATTCACTATTGCCAGTTCCCGATGTTTTATCAAAAGTTACCCAAGAAGCATTTTTTGTAACCACTCTCCAATCTGAATTAGTTTGAATAGAAATTGTTTTAGTTTCTCCGCTACTGGGTATACTAAAATTATTTTGGTCTATTGCTAAATAAGCATCTTCCCAATCCTCTGTGCAAGAGGATACAGAAAACATACTGGCTACAAGTATAGCCAAAATTGATAATAATTTAATAATTGATTTCACGTTACTAACTAAATTAAAAGGCGGAACCATTCAACGCTTATTTTAATCTCAGGTTACCGCCAAGTTACCTTACTCACAAACAAGCATGAATGGTTCACGCCCTATGAACGTGAACCTTCTGAGCTTGTCCTCGTGAGTGAATATTGGCGGTATTCGAGATTAGAGAACAAGAGCTAAAGCCCAATATCTTTTATACGTATGAACAGAAACGCTTTTCCGTTATTAATTAAATTAATTATTTACTTAAATATGGAAAGCCTATGCCTATTGCAAAAGCGCTTTCAGGTTTCTTTCATTCTATCTGTTTCTTGTTTAATCATTTTTTAAGTTAATACTACGGCAGAAAAAGAGAAAAGAAATATTCGTTTCTTATCTTAGTTTTTTGCCATTTATCTATTCACTAAAATATCAAAGTAAAAATACCCAACTTCACATTGCTGGGTGTAAAATTGGATATTGCCTTTGTAAACTATTGATTTTCAATT
>UMLK01043781.1_pt1 | contig 9852 bp, 10 predicted proteins | sample 1966541 | NCBI WGS metagenome assembly UMLK01 (sample SAMEA4836198, study PRJEB28245) | human gut metagenome | biome: gut microbiome; material: fecal sample | place: Denmark | collected 2008 | reverse complement strand
CCAGCTTGGAAGGCTGGTGCCCTGGCCATTGTGCTACACCCGCGTACGCCCTCCGCTCAAATCGTCAGCTTGTACATATTACCATAGTATCCCGCCGGTGTCAAGAATAAAATCGAAGAAACCGCCCCTTTTCCGCAGAAAATGCCCGGTCTACGCTCCGTGGATATACTCCCACACCGGGGGATAGACAAAAAAGAGCGGTGTGGTATACTGATGGCAGTACAAAAAGGAGGTCACGGCCATGAACATGGAGAAAACAGGGGCGTATCTGGCGTCGCTGCGGAAGGGACGGGACATGACCCAGCAGCAGGTGGCGGATATATTAGGTGTGTCCAACAAGACCGTCAGCAAGTGGGAGTCCGGCGCGGGGCTGCCGGACATCGCCGCCCTGCCGTCGCTGGCGGCACTGTACGGCGTGACGGCGGACGACATTCTGGCGGGGGAGACGCGGCCGCGCGCCTGCGGTGATACCCCATCGGAGGTGGGGCAGTATCTGGAACGCCGCAGCGACTTGCGGTTCCGCATCGGGTACAGCGTGGCGGTGATGCTGCTGGCGGCATGGGTGGCCTTCCAGTATACAACATGGTCATGGCTGTTTCTGTTGGCCTCTCCAATATGTCTGTGGTTGGGCTGGAGCACCTGCCGCAGCAAGGACACCCTGCGCCGGCGCATTCTTCTGTGCGCACCGCTGTGCGCCCTGTGGCTGTTCGCGGCCATACAGCTGCTGGGGGTGTGGAGCCTACTGGTGTCCGCCTATGCGCTGCACGGCGGTGTGGTGCGGCAGTTTTCCTGGGCAGAGCTGACTGTGCGGCAGGAGGCGGTATGGCTGCTGTTGCCGCTGCTGCTGGCGGCGGCGCTGGTAGTCGGCGGCGCGGCACTGAAGGAGCCGCTGGTGCGGGATAGGGGATTCCGTTTTGCACTGTATGGCGGCTGCGGACTGCTCTTTGCCGTGGAGATCGTGCGGATCCTGGTGTGCTGGCAGCCGGCCACTGTCTATGCGGCCACGGTCAGTACGGCGGAAAGCGTTATGATCAGCCGCTATGCAGACCTGTCCGCCGTGGCCTGGCCCTTGGAGACGGTGCGTTGGATCGCCCTGGCGGCGGTGGTAGCGGCCTGGCTGGTGTGGGGCATGCAGGCATATCGGCACGCAAAGAGAAATTAAACTTGCCTAACCTACCGGATTGGTGGTATACTGTACACGGGTCACAGCGTGACCCGTGTATTTTCTGACAGGAGGAAAGCCTATGATCTCCACGAAAGGCCGCTATTCCATCCGCGTTCTGCTGGATCTGGCGGAGCACCGCAGCGGGGACTTTATACCCATGAAGGAGGTAGCCGCCCGGCAGGACATCTCCCTGAAATACATCGAACGGCTCATGCCCGTGCTGAAGTCCGCCGGTCTGGTGGAGAGCGTCCACGGCATTGGCGGCGGCTATCGCCTGACGCGAGAGCCGGAGGACTACACCCTCTGGGAGATACTGGAGCTGGCGGAGGGCGACCTTGCGCCCGTCACCTGTCTCCAGCCGGATGCCCCGGTGTGCCAGCGGGCGGGGGAGTGCCGCACGCTGGGCGTGTGGCAGGGGTTTTACAAGCTGACGCAGGACTACTTCTCCCACATTACGCTGGCCGACCTGATGAACGCCCCAGCCGGGGACAATTATGTGATCTGACGTGGGAATAGGCGCGTACAGGGGTGCGATGCCCCACCTGTAGGGGCGAACGGCTCTGTCCGCCCAAGACCCGCGCACCCTGTAGGGCGGGGCCCGCGTGCCCCGCCGGGAAGAATGTGTCTTTTGCGGCGGGACACATGGGTCCCGCCCTACAAGTCATTTCGCAGGGGGCGATGCCCACATCGCCCCGCCGCCATTGGCGCGGCACCGCCGCGTCGCTTCGCTCCTCGCAATGACAGCGCTTCGCGCCGTAGGGGACGGCGTCCTGCAGTGGAGCGCAGCGGAACAAATGCCCTTGGGGTACGACGTCCCGTCTGTAGGGGCGGACGGCTCTGTCCGCCCTGTACGCTTCGCTCCTCGCGCCGTAGCGAAGCCTTGCAGCATAAAAAAGAACCGCCCGCGGGCGGTTCTTTTTTGCCTGTTCAGGGCTGATAGGTCAGGGATACGGTGTCGTTATCGGAGCCGTCCAGGTTGTAGTAATAGCCTGTCAGCGTCACAGACCCAACCTCGTTCACATCTACCAGCCGATTGAACACATAGGTGTAGTTTTCAAAGGCAGCTTGACCGTCGCCTGTAATGGAGCCGATGACCCAGTTCATCAGGTTTTTGCTGCTGCTTTCCACGGCGAAGCTGCTGCCGTCCTTGGCGTTGACCAGCACCTCGTCAGTGTGTATTTCGCGGCTGGGGTCGGGATTCACGATGGTCATGCCCAGGGCAGAGAGCGTCACGATCTCGCCGTTTTTGGCAGTCATGGTCTTGACGGGCACGTAAGTCTGGGGCTGGATAGAGATGGAGTAAGGCTGGCTAGCACTGTCGTACACGGTGAAGTAGAAATCATCGCCCTTCTGGAATGTCTTGCCGGCTGCAAAATAGAGCACCACCTGCAAACAGGTATCGGTGCTGGCATCCTCGTCCACATGGCATCTGCTGTTGATGCAGGTACCGCCGTAGCCCTGTGCGTCGGGAGCGCTGCCCAGCCACATGGACGGCTCAGCGGACATATCCACGGCTTCGCCGTATCCTGCGTCTGTATACTTCACGCCGTCCGGATTCTCCACCGAGTAGGTCAGCATACCGCTGCCGCTTTCATCTATGAGGAGCGTGCCGAGGCGGATGGTGTTGCCCTCGACCGTCATTTCCGCGTCCAACTTGGACAAATACTTGCCTACCAGCCGTTGGGTGGTAGCTACGTCGCCGGGAATGCGTTCCATATCGGGAACGGACACGGCGTTTCCCTTACCGTCGTCCACAATAGGCGTGGTGGCATCCAAATCGTCGGTAAAGGCGTGGTGGGTGGTGTCGTCCACCTTGTCGGCGGGGGATACGTCCGCCCGGATCAGGGTCACGATGCCGCCGGCCACGGCAATGGTCAGCGTCAGCGCGGCGGCAATGGCGACCACGGCGCTCTTGCCCAGCGCCCGGCGTGTTTTTTTCTCGTTTCGCATGGTCTTTCTAACCTCCGTCAGTGTATCCGGGGAGGCGTGCAGCGGGGAAAAGGCTTTTTCAAACAACTCTCTGTCATGCATACTGCGGCACCTCCGATAAAATGTGTTTCAGCTTCTCTCTGGCGCGGGCGAGCCGGGTGCGCACCGTTTCCTCCGGTATGTCCAGCAGCCCGGCGATCTCCCTCTGGCGGTAGCCCTCGTAGTAGTACAGCAGCACCGGCAGGCGGTACCGCCTGTCCAGGGACATCACCGCCTCAAACAGCTCCCGATACTGGGGCTGCTCAAACACCAGCGTGTTCTCGTAGTCGGCAATGTCCTCCGCCCGGTGCCACGGGGCGCGGAGCACGTTCTTGCAGCGGTTGACCGTGACGCGAATGAGCCAATTCTTCACATGGGCGTCGCTTTCGAACGCCTTTTCCTGCTTGTACAGCTGTATCAATACGTCCTGGGTCACATCGTCAGCATCGTCCCGGCAGCGCAGATAGCTGTACGCCACCCGGAACACCGTGTCCATATACCGCTCCGCCAGCGGGGTGAACTGTTCGTCCGTCATAGGGGGTTCTCCTTTTTTGAGGGGTGAAAGGCCTTTCGTATATCATACACCCAACGGCCGGGAAATGTTTCAGCCGTTGCAAAAATTTTTCGCCCGCCCTACGGACGGGTGCAGTAAACCGCTCTGTAGGGGACGGCGTCCTGCAGTGGAGCGCAGCGGAACAAATGCCCTTGGGGTACGACGTCCCGTCTGTAGGGGCGGACGACTCTGTCCGCCCAAGACTCGCGCGCCCTGTAGGGCGGGGCCCGCGTGCCCCGCCGGAGAGAATGTGCCTTTTGCGGCGGGACACATGGGTCCCGCCCTACAAGTCATTTCGTAGGGGGCGATGCCCACATCGCCCCGCACGCATAGCGCTGCCAGCAAATGCCCTTGGGGTCGATGTCCCACAAAAAAGGAAGCACCCTCGCGGGTGCTTCCTTTACATATACTCAATGCTTCAGCCGCTTGTCGCACCGCTTGCTCAGCCATGTGCCCAGACTCTGGAACAGCTGCACCAGCAGGATCAGAATGACCACCGCCACCAGCATCACCAGATACTTGTACCGGTAATAGCCGTAGTCGATGGCGATCTTGCCCAGACCGCCGCCGCCGATGATGCCGCTCATGGCGGAGTAGCCCAGAATGGTGGTCAGCGCGATGGTCACGTTCTGGATCAGGGACGGCACGCTCTCCGGGATCATCACCTTGCAGATGATCTGCATGGGCGTGGCGCCCATGCTCTGGGCGGCCTCGATGATGTTGCCGTCCACCTCCCGGAGGCTGCTCTCCACCAGACGCGCCACAAAGGGGAACGCCGCCGCCACCAGCGGAACGATGGTAGCCGTGGTGCCCACCGCCGTGCCGATCAGCAGACGGGACAGGGGGAACACCATGATCATCAAAATCAGGAAGGGGATGGAGCGCAGCAGGTTGATGATAACGTTGATGACCTGCATCAGCCAGCGGGGAAGGGGCAGCACGCCGTTTTTCTCCCCGGCCACCAGCAGCACGCCCAGCGGCAGACCCAGCACCAGCGACAGGGCGGTGCTGACCACGGTGACGTAGAACGTCTCCCAGATCGCCACGGGCAGGGAGGGCAGCACGCTCATCAGATCCTGTATGGACTGGGCGGAGAATATGTTACTGTACATGGCTGTCCACCTCCTCTACCTGCACATTGGCCACATTGTGAATGAAGGCCACGGCCTTGTCGAACTGTGCGCTGGGGATACCCAGCATCATGCTGCCGTATACCGTCTCGGACAGCTTCTGGGTGCTGGCGGAGATGACGTTGCAGAAGATGTTCTCCTCCGCCGCCAGCCGCGCGATCAGGGGAATGCTGGTGGTCTTGCTGTCCTTGAACACCAGCCGCACCAGCTTCTCGTCCTGGGGGTTGTACACCTGCGCGTCCGCGCCGCCGGGGAATACCAGCCGCCGTCCGGCCTCGGACTTGGGCGCGGCGAACACGGTGCCCACCATACCGGCCTCGGCCACGCAGCCCTCGTCCAGAATGGCCACGTGGGAGCAGACCTCCTTCACCACGCTCATCTGATGGGTGATGATGACCACGGTGATGTTCAGCTTCCGGTTGATGTCCCGTATCAGCTCCAGTATCTGCCGGGTGGTCTTGGGGTCAAGGGCGCTGGTGGCCTCGTCGCACAGCAGCACCTTGGGATCGGTGGCCAGTGCGCGGGCGATGGCCACGCGCTGCTGCTGTCCGCCGGACAGCTGGGCGGGATAGGCCTCGGCCTTGTCCGGCAGCCCCACCAGCTCCAGCAGCTCCCGGGCGCGCTTCTCCGCGTCGGCCTTTTTCACACCGGCCAGCTCCATGGGGAAGCACACGTTCCGCAGGCACGTCCGCTGCATCAGCAGGTTGAAGTGCTGAAAGATCATGGTGATGTTCCGCCGCGCCGCCCGCAGCTGGGCGGGGGTCATGGTGTCCAGCCGCTGGCCGTCCACGATGATCTCGCCCTCGGTGGGGCGCTCCAGCAGGTTGATGCAGCGCACCAGCGTGCTCTTGCCCGCGCCGGACATACCGATGATGCCGTAAATGTCGCCATCCTCTATGGTGAGGGACACATCCTTCAATGCGTCCACTCCACCGTTTGCGCCGGAATCGTATTTTTTGCTTACGTGTTTCAGCTCGATCACGGATAGTTCCCTCTTTCTGTCGTTTTTTCTCGATCCTTTTTCTGCGCGCCCTGCGGCGCAGGGAACACAGAAAAGGGATCGGGGCATTCTCTTTTCCCGCGGGTGTTCCCCGTCCCTTGCGGGACGGGGAACACGGGGGAGAGGAAGGTAGAATAGATTCTTCGTTTACTGGGCGGAGGTGCTCAGCGCGTCCAGCGTGGTCTGCTTGCCGCCGTACAGACCCATGGGCTCCACGTGGATGGCGGCGATGGAGGCGATGTGGGTGCCGTTCTGGGCGTTGAAGTCCTCCAGATAGGGCAGGTGCTGGAAGTAGTTGGCGTCCACGGTGCCGTCATCCACCACGGTGTTGGGCACAACGTAGTCATTGAAGACCTGAATGTCCAGGGTGATGTCCTTGGCAGCCAGGAGCTCCTTGGCGACCTCCAGGATCTCGGCGTGGGGCGTGGGGGAAGCGGCCACGGTGATGGTCTCGCCCTTCAGAGCGTCGTAGTCCACGGAGGCGTCATAGCCGTCGGTGGGGTTCTCCACAACGGAGACAACGGAGCCGGCGTACTTCTCAGCGATGAAGTCAGCCACCTGCTTGCTCTCCAGAGCGGCCTTCAGAGCCAGCGCCTTGGGAGAAGTCTCGTTGCCCTCCTTCACGGTCAGGATGTTGGCGTAAGCGGAGGCGCTACCCTCGATCAGCAGGGAGTCATTCACGGGGTTCAGACCGGCGTTGATGGCGTAGTTGCTGTTGATCACGGCGTAGTCCACGTCGGGCAGCAGGTTGGGCAGCTGGGCGGCCTCAGCCTCCACGATCTCCACGTTGTACGGATTCTCCACGATGTCGTTCTTGGTGGCGGTGATGCCTGCGCCGTCCTTCAGCTTGATGATGCCGTTCTCCTGCAGCAGCAGCAGGGCGCGGGCCTCGTTGGTGGTGTCGTTGGGAACGCCGATCTTGATGACGGGAGCGTCGGTCTTGTCGCCGCTATCGTCGTTGGTCTTGCTGCCGCAGGCAGCCAGGCTCAGGGCCAGCACAGCGGCCAGCGCCAGAGTGATGATCTTAGTCAAAGTGTTGTGTTTCATGTTCGCAGTCTCCTTTGAAATGATGTTTAACTTGGGTTGATGGGAATGAATTTTTATCTCAGCACCGCCGCCCGGCCGGAACGGCGGCACAAAACAAAAACAGCGGGGCGGTCATGCGACCTTCCCGCTGCTTGTTTACACACCGGCTTTTTCAAGCCGTCAAACAGATGTCGGAAAGCTGATGACCTTTCTGGGCGCGACGGAACATGCACATGGACATCATACCCATGCACATCTCGCACATCATCATGGTGACGCTACGCTTCATATCAGCTTTCCTCCTTCTGTGATTTTTCCCTGCCGCGGTGTTCCGCTTGGGATGGTGGAATCATAACGCCGTCAAAGCCCAATGTCAACCCCTATTTTTCCTTTCTGCGTTTTCGACAAAAAACCTACGGTACAGGTATGCGATTTCGTAAAATTCTCCCCGAACGAAAAACGAAGGCAGCTCACGCCGCCTTCGTTTTATTCAGAAACTTTCGCATGAACAGCACAGCCATCACCGCGCACAGCGCCTCGGACACCAGCGGCGCGTACCATATAGCGGTGCCGCCCACGGCAAAGGCCAGCAGGAACAGCGCTCCGGCCTGAAACGCCAGACCCCGCCCCACGGAGATGCTGATAGCCGCCTTGGGCTGCTCCACCGCCGTCAGGAAGCCGCCCATGAGGATGTTGCCGCCCAGCAGCAGATAGCACAGGCCGTACCGCCGCAGCGCGCCTGCGGTGTCCGCCGCCAGCCACGGCTTCTCCGCGTCCACAAATATGCCGGCGATCTGCGGCGCGAACAGCATCACCCCGGCGAAGATCACCGCCGTCATAATGGCCACCGCCGTGGCGCCGTACCGCAGCAGCTTTTTGTAGCCCGCCGCGTCCTCCTTGCCGTAGTGATAGCTCACCAGCGGCTGGCTGCCCTGCGAGATACCCAGCATGGTGTTGATGATGAGGGTATTCACATAGGCGATGATGGTGTAGCACACCAGTCCGTCGTCGCCCAGACAGCGCAGGATCACCCGGTTGAACAGGAAGATCATCACGCCGTTGCACAGCTCCGTCACGCCGTCGGCAAAGCCCAGCGGGATCAGCCGCTTATAGATGCTCCAGTCCATCCTGAATTTCACGAAGTGGAACGTGTTGTGTCCGCCGACAAAGTGCCGCAGATAGATGACGCAGGTCAGCAGCTGGGAAAGCCCTGTGGCGAAGGCCGCGCCCCACACGCCCCAGTCCAGAAGGAAGATGGCCACATAGTCCAGCACGCAGTTGGTCAGGCAGCCGGTGATGACCGTCAGAATGGCCAGCCGGGGATAGCCGTCGGTCTTGATCAGCACCTCCATATTGTAGGAGACGATAAAGCACAGCGCGAAGGGAGCCAGACCCCGGAGATAGTCGATGGTATATTGATACGTCACGCCCTTGGCGCCCAGCAGCACGGCGAACGGCTCTAAGAACACGAATACGAGGACAGAGATGACGAGACCGATGCACGTCAGAAGGACGATGTTCTGGGAGAACAGGCTGTTGGCCTTCTCCCCCTGTCCCTGTCCCAGATAGATGGCGATGATGGTGCTGGCGCCCACGGCGAAGATCACGCCGATGGAGAACAGCACGTTGGTGAAGGGCACCGCCAGATTCACCGCGGCCATGGCGTACTCGCCCACGCCCTTGGCCACCATCAGCCCGTCCACGATGGAGTACAGGCTGAATACCATCAGGGATGCCACCGTAGCGGCTACGAAATGCAGGAATTGCGATAACAGACTGCGCTCATTGAGCATTTTGGATGAGATTCCTTTCTTTACTATTTGCAGGTGCGGTTTCCCGCACCTGCTATGCATTCTATTCTAACGAAATTTTTCGGAAATGTCAAATAGACTTGCTCAAAAAGGCAGGACACTATATAATGTACATCATGAAAAAAACTGTGGAGGTCATATTGTGATGGAAGCTTATGTGATGGACGCCTTCTCTGCGCAGGTATTCGGCGGCAATCAGGCGGGCGTCGTCCTGCCCGACCGCCCCCTGTCCGATGCGGTCATGCGGCAGATCGCCGCGGAGTTCAAGCATTCCGAAACCGCCTTTGTCACCCGTGAGCCGGACGGCTCCGTGTCCCTGCGGTATTTCACCCCCGCCGGGGAGGTGGAGCTGTGCGGCCACGCGACGGTGGCCTCCTTTGCGCTGCTGCGGCAGCTGGGCAGCGTGCCCGACGGCGACTGCACCGCCCATACGAAGGCCGGCGAGCTGACCGTCACCGTCCGGGGCGATACCGTGTGGATGGACATGGCGCCGCCGCAGCTGCTGGCGGATATCCCGTCCGACGAGCGCGCCGCGCTGTATGCGGCCTACGGCCTGACGGAGGGCGACTGCCCGGCGGGATACATCCCCCGCATCGTCTCTACCGGCCTTGCGGACATCATGCTGCCCGTCCGCGACCACGACACCCTCATGCGCGCCGTGCAGAACGCCCCGGCGGTCACGGAGCTGTCCCGGAAATACGATGTCACCGGCGTCCACATGTTCTGCCCCGGCGCGGACGGCGTCACGGCGTGGTGCAGCAACTACGCGCCCCTGTACGACATTCCGGAGGAGTGTGCCACCGGCACCAGCAACGGCGCACTGACCTATTACCTCTACCTGCGGGGCGACGTGAAGCCGGGGGAGGAGAACGTGTTCCTGCAGGGCGAGCACATGTCCCGCCCGTCAGAGATACGCAGCGTCCTGTATGAAAAGGACGGCGCCGTGACCGTCCGCATCGGCGGCCGCGCCGTGGCCAGCATGTCCTGCGACCTGCGCCTGTAGGGGACACCCCGCCGCCGCTCTGTAGGGGACGATGCCCACATCGCCCCGCCCGTAGGGGACGGCGTCCCGTCAGCGCGGCGGCGCCGCGGCAATCCGACCCCCTTCCAGCAAATCCCCCGTCAAAATCACAACAATTCACCGCCAAATTTTGTACACCTATCCAAAATGTGAAAATTTCGCCGGAAACGGTTGCGGA
>UMLK01064828.1_pt1 | contig 9980 bp, 6 predicted proteins | sample 1966541 | NCBI WGS metagenome assembly UMLK01 (sample SAMEA4836198, study PRJEB28245) | human gut metagenome | biome: gut microbiome; material: fecal sample | place: Denmark | collected 2008 | reverse complement strand
GTTAAGGATAATGTAAGAGATACTATGTTTGCGGCAATTGGTGCAATCAAGTCTGATAAGTTAAGGTCACAGGATTTTATCAGGCAGGCAGATTATACTGATAAGCTGGCAGAGGAGATGAATGACACATCAAAGGATACAGTTGATGAAGTATTAGAATATCTTCAGCAGGTTAAAGATAATGTATATTCATTTGAAACTGACAGTGGTAAGATTGATGCTATTACAGGTAAGATCAGTGCTGGCTATCAGTGGTCAGGTGATGCTGTATACATAATGCAGCAGGCAGAAGCTAATGATGTCGAGCTTAATTTTGCTATTCCAGAAGAATGTACTAATATGTATTTTGATGGCTGGGCGATGTTAAAATCAGGAATTAATGGCAATTCAGAAAAGAAGAAGGCAGCAGAAGCATTTGTTAATTTCGTATCTATGCCAGAAAATGCAGTAAGAAATATGTACTATATTGGCTATACATCAGTTATATCAGGTGGTCAGAGTCCTGTTATATATGATTATTTAAAATGGAATTATGGTCTTGAGTCACTTATGGAAGAGGATGATACAATAAGTGAGGCTGATGCAATAGATTATTCTTTAGGATATTTCTTCTCAGGAGTATCTAATGATTCAAGATATATATTAAGAACATCTAAGGCGCAGACAGAAGGAATGTTGTCAGCACAGTATCCAACGGAAGAAGTAATGCATAGAAGTGCTATTATGCAGTATTTTGATAATGACGAAACAGCGAGAATTAATCAGATGTGGATAAATGTAAGATGTTTTAATATTCATAATGTACCAGTCTGGGTATGGATTGCCGTAGCCGCTGCTATCGTAGCTGTTATAGTACTAAGAATTGCGGATGTCATAAGACATAAGAAAATATAAAGGTATAGGATATTCTTAGAGAGAATATTATTATAAAAATTATTATAAAAACAGAGAATAGAAAGATGTATATTGGAGGAAAAGCTCCGGTTATACTTTCTATTCTCTGTTTTGATTTTATTATTATGCAACATCTTGAAAGATATTGTGTGTGACAGTGTAGTTATAATTTTAAGAAAAATGCACTATATCCCGGTAATTCCAATCCATTATTTAGCTGTATTTCACTATTGGTTATAAGATCATATGCTTTGTCACAGCCCATATTAAATGAGGCAGAATAATTGTAGTCAGCAGCATTTATTGCAACAAGTACACGCTCACTCTGCCACTCTCTTAAGAATACACATTGTTCATTAGTGAGGACTATAGATGAGAAGTTACCATATTGTAATGCTGGTGATGTCTTTTTAGCATTGGCAAGCTTTGCAATCCAGTCAGATAATTCATTAAAGACAGGTGTGTCAAAGCAGGCTCTTAAGGCAGGGTCACCATCTTCTTTACGTCCAGTTGCACCCCATTCACTTCCATAATATACACAAGGTATTCCTGGCATACCAAAAGCAAGAGCATATATTAAAGGAAGGTGACGGATGTTATTCAGTATGCTTGCAACTCTTGTGACATCGTGATTGTCAACAAAAGATAATAAATGTTTACCTTTGTATAGTGTCCAGTTCTCAGGTCCGAACTGCCTTAAAAGTGAATGGTTAATTTCAAACATATTCATTGAATTAAAGCTTGAATAAAGACCCTTGTAGCACTCATAATTAGTAACTGAATGAAGCATTTCGTCGTTCATAATCTGGTTATAATCGCCGTGCAGTGTTTCTCCTAACAGGAAGAAGTCTGGTTTTAAGCTGTCACAGAAGCTTCTTAATCTTTTAAGAAAATCGTGATTGAGGCAGTAAGCAACATCAAGTCTTAAGCCGTCAATATCAAATTCCGTAACCCAGCCTTTGATAGCATTAAAAATATGCTGTATAACATCTTCATTATACAGGTTAAGCTTTACAAGGTCATAACAGCCTTCCCAGCCCTCATACCAGAGCCCGTCATTATAATTAGAATTACCATTAAAATCTATTCTTGCAAACCAGTTGATATAAGGGGAACTTTCCCTGTTCTTTAACACATCCTGAAAAGCCCAGAAGCCTCTGCCAACGTGATTAAATACGCCGTCAAGAACAACCTTTATTCCTTCATTATGAAGATTATTGCACACGTTGGCAAAATCTTTATTAGTACCAAGCCTTGTGTCTATCTTTGTATAATCTCTTGTATTATATCCGTGAGTGTCAGATTCAAACACAGGAGAAAAATATATAGCATCAGCACCTAATCTTTTAATATGTGGTATCCAGTCATTAACCTTTAAAATGCGGTGGTTAAGCACACCATCATTCTCAAAGGGTGCTCCTGAAAACCCAAGAGGATATATTTGATAAAAAACACTTTCGTAAGCCCACATAGCAGCCTCCATTTATATATTTATATATATATTAATCGGCATTTTCTTCTTTATCAACAACCTTAATAATATTCTTTTTCCACATTATTCTGGATGAAATTATAGCAACTTACAATACAAAAGAATAATCGTTTATACATTGTCAGTTATATATTTTTTTGATATAATAATTATAATTTTATTATGGTAGAGTGTAAAAGTTAAATCATTACTGATATGCTTAGATTATGTATTGAAAATATGCATAGCAGTCAGGATGGATTAAACATAACAGCCAACGGATAATACAGCATACTGAACGGAGAAAAGCCTATGAAGAAAAATAAGTGGTATACAATAAGCGTGTTTATAATAATATGTGTATTGCTGAATCTGGCAGGAAAGTGTATTGCTGGGTATTTCAGGCTTCCATTATGGCTTGATTCACTAGGTACAGTTGCGGCCACTTATGTATGCGGACCGGTATGCGGTGTTATCGTTGGAATTACTCTCAATATTCTTTATTCTATAATATATTCGTGGACATATGCCTGTTATGCCATAGTAAGTGTTTCTATAGCAGTTGTTGCTGGAATTTGCATAAGTAAGGATTATATGAAAACACTGCTTGGTGCACTGACATCAAGCTTTTATATTGCACTTGTTTCGTGTTCTATTTCCGTGATTTTTAATTATATGTTTTTTAATGGTTATACCAATAATATATGGGGTGATGGAGTTATTGAGTCGCTTTTAGGAATAGGATTTAATGATTTATTAAGTCACGTTGCAGGACAATTTTATATTGATTTTCCTGATAAGATCATAACTGTGCTTGCACTCTATATATTTGTAAGGTATGACAAGGGAAAGAACAGATTTGATAAAAGGATAATGACAGCCTGTATATATATCGGGATAGCTGCTATGGCAGCAGTACAGCTTATAGAAGTTAATACACCTAAGTGCGTGTATGCAGCTTTTGATAACAGTAGGAATAACCAGAATAATATAGAAGAAACACCGGATTATAATACTTATCTGCAGACAGTTTACGGAAGAGAAAACGGAATACCAGGCGGCTGTGCCAATGATATAGCACAGACTAATGATGGAATACTATGGATAGGAACCTATGGTGGTTTATACAGGTATAATGGTACAGAGTTTAAATGGGTGGATGAATATGCCTCTGTTAAGACTGTAAACTGTCTGTATAAAGATGAAGAGGGCAGATTATGGATAGGAACCAATGATGGCGGCGTATCGATAATGATTGATGAAACAATCATAAATGTTGTATCAGAAAAGGAGGGATTATCAGCTGATTCCGTAAAGTGTATAACACAGGGTTCTGATGGTGATTACTATATTGGTACGACAGGTGCTATGTCAATAGTTTCTCTTGCAGATGGATTAACAGTTAAAAGCTATATAGATGATATAAAATATGCTGTAAGTGCAGACTCTGATAAGAATGGTAACATAGCAGTTGTCAGCGATAATGGACAGCTAAGTATTGTAAAAAATGCAGCAGTTATTTCAGAATATAGTGCATCAGATGGTGGAAGATATACAACGTGTTCATTTGATGATGCGGGTATGCTTTATGTGGGAACATCAAAAGGAAATATAGATAAATATGAATATGATTTATATAATAACGCTTATGTACTTAAGGAAAGTGTAAGCTGTAATGAGCTTAATAATATTAAAGAAATATATTTTGTAGATAACACATTAACAGAAAATGGCACACTTTTTGTATGTGCAGATAATGGTACAGGATATTATGACAGTCAGAATCAATTTATAAACATTGATACAGGCAGCTTTAATAATTCAATAGATCATATGACAGCAGATTATCAGGGAAATCTCTGGTTTACATCATCAAGACTTGGGCTGTTAAGATTAAGCAGATCAGCGTTTACACAGCTTAATTATGAACATAGTGATGAAAAGCTGGTTGTAAATACAGTTACAATGTGGAATGGAAATTATTATATAGGTACAGATAGTGGAATTGCCGTTTCATATGCAGCTGCAGGCAGTATTACAGCTGATAGTGATTATATTCAAAAGCTGGACAGCGATTTAAAGGAGCTTGTGAATAAACTTGTAAAAGAGCTTGATAACGTAAGAATAAGGTGCATAACAACGGACAGTAAAAATAATATGTGGATATGCACAACAGGCAAAGGAATATATGAGGTTACATATAGTGGTGAAATTATAAGATATGATGAGAATAACGGACTAAGTGGAAACAGATACAGGACTATAACAGAGTTAAGTGATAATACAATGCTTGCAGCAGGTGATACAGGACTTAGTTATATTGTAGATGAAGCTGTCATTGGCAATATAGGTTATTCTATGAAAAACAGTAAGGTTTTATGTACACTTGAAACAGATATACAAGATTATGGAAGAGTTATACTTGCAGGAACAGATGGCAATGGAATAGAAGTTATTAGTGATGGAAGAGTAATAGATAATTATGATAAGGATGATGGTCTTAGCTCAGCGGTTATATTAAGAATGGTAAAGGATGCTTCTGGCGAGGGTGTATTCATAGTAACAAGTAACAGTCTGTGTTATATGGATAAGACAGGCATTATAAGAATATTGGATAATTTTCCTTACTATAATAATTACAATGTAGTTAATGGGAACAATGATAATCTTTTTGTGCTGGGCTCAGCCGGAATATATGTTGTTGATAAGAGTGCCTTACTTTCTGGAAAAGAACTTGATTATAAGCTGCTTAATGGGGATTGCGGACTTGAAAATGCATTAACACCAAATGCATGGGATTATATTGATGTGAATAATAATCTGTACATGTCAACAGATGATGGTGTAATGATAGTCAATCTCAATGATTATAGTGCCAGAATAAGATCATATCGTATACAGATGAAGTCCGTAAAGGTAGATGGAGAAAGTCTCAGGGTAAAAAGAGGGGAAGAGCTTTATATTGACAGCAAAGCACAGATGATAGAGATGTTCCCAGAGATTATAAACTATTCTGTTAATACACCTTATGTAAGCATATATCTGGAAGGGTATGATGCCGAACCGAGGATAATATTGCAAAGTGATCTAACTAATATAATATATATGAACATACCTGTAGGCACATATACATTTCATTTGTCAGTTCTTGATGAAAATGGCAGGGTGCCAATATCTGAAAACACATATACAATTATTAAGGAAGCAAAGATATATGACTATTGGTGGTTTAAGGTGTATATGGTCGGAATATTTGCACTTACAGTTGCATATCTTACGTGGATAATATTCCATACACAGATTAAAAGAACCCTTGATTTTCAGAAGAAAGAGCTCGAATTCGTAAAGAAACAGCTTGAGATGGGAAATGAAACAGTTCTTACTATTGCAAGGACTGTTGATGCAAAGGATGTTAATACAAGCCAACATTCACTAAGAGTATCTGAGTATTCAGTTATGATAGCAAAGGAGCTTGGATATAGTGATGAAGAATGTGAAAACCTTAGAAAAGCGGCACTGCTTCACGATATAGGAAAGATAGGTATTCCAGACAGAATACTTAACAAACCTGAAAGACTTACAGATGAAGAATATGCCATTATGAAATCACATGTTGAAAAAGGAGCGGAAATACTTAAAAGCTTTACCCTTGTTAACCATGTTGAGGAAGGAGCACTTTATCATCATGAGAGATATGATGGAAAAGGGTATATGCATGGTCTTAAGGGTGAAGAGATACCTCTTAATGCAAGGATTATCGGAATAGCGGATGCATTTGATGCTATGACGGCTAACAGGGTGTATAGAAAGAAGCTTGATAAGGACTATGTTTTAGGGGAAATACGAAGAGGCAGCGGCACACAGTTTGACCCGGAGCTTGTGGATATTATGCTTAGACTTATTGATAGTGGCAGGATAGACATTGATAATCTGTATAAGGATGGTGAAGCAGATGAAGATAAGTAATATTAAGAAAATATCCGGCAGGGTATTGTCTTATATAGTAAGCAGGGAGAGTATCATAACTCTTATAACATGTGTTGCAGTAAGCATCATCATAGGTGCCTGTATGGTTTATTCAAGAAAAGATGAAGATAAGAGCATCAAGGTAGGGATAATATATGTAGGTGATGCAAGTACTGCATATACAGACAATTTCATAGAGGCACTTGCAGATATTAAGGAAGAGTATGGCGATAAGGTTGAAGTTATGCATATGTATAATGTTGCCGAGGGAACAGAAAGAGAATATCTTGAAAGACTTGTAAATGCAGGCTGCAATCTGATATTTTCTACAAGCTATAACTATGGTGAAACAACTAAGGAGCTGGCTGGAAAGTATCCAGATGTACAGTTTTGTATGGCAACCGGCTCTAACGCTAACGAGGAGCCATACTATGCTAATTATCATACATTTATGGGTGCTATATATGAAGGAAGATATGTAGCAGGAGTTGCGGCAGGCATAAAACTGAAGGAGCTTATATCAGAAGGGATAATAACAGAAAATGAGGCTAAGATAGGATATGTTGCAGCGTATCCTAATGCGGAGGTTATATCAGGATATACAGCTTTTTTGCTTGGAGCAAGATCAGTTGTGGGGAATACTACCATGACGGTAAAGTACACATATAAGTGGAATGATTATCGTACTGAAAAGAAGTATGCAAGAGAACTCATAAATGAGAAGTGTGTTATTATATCACAGCATTCAGATACAGCAGGACCAGCGACTGCCTGTGAGGAAACATCCTCAGATGTACCTGTTTTTAATGTGAGCTATAACCAGAGTATGTTTGATGTAGCACCAACTACATATCTTACGGGGTGTAAGATTAACTGGAAGCCATATATGAAGGCTGCCGTTGATGCAGTTCTTAATGGAAAGGTGGTAGAAAAGAACATCAGAGGTAATATACATGGTAATGATGTGGGAGCCGGCTTTGATGAAGGCTGGGTTTCAATGCTTGAGTTTAATGATATTGTTGTGGCAGATGGCACTAAGGAAATGGTAGCAGATGTTATCGAGCAGTTTAAGAAGGATAGGCTTACTGTGTTTAAAGGTGACTACATAGGCGTAAATACTGACAATCCAAATGATATCATAGACCTTAGTGAAGGCTTTGTGGAAAATAAAGACAGCTCAGCACCATTGTTTAACTATATATTAAAGGACATTATTACGATAGAGTAAAAATACATTATTACGCATTATTACAATAGTACATTATTACGACATTATTACAATAGAGTAAAAACACTTGACTGTACAGCTTTTTATATGATAGAATATGCAGGCTTTAAATGGTTTTATTGGAAACGAAACATCCTCCTGGATGATAACGAACAACACATTGAGTTAAGTTATCATTAAGGAGGATTTTTTTTATGCCAAAAAACAAATTTCAGGACGTAGTATTCACAATTATTATGGCAACTATTATGGTTTATGGAATGGTTGTTTATAATATAGCTCTTAACACAGGAACAGTTGATGGAACAACTTTTGTTGCAGCATTACACGAGTTACCAATAATGGTACCAGTTGCTTTCATTCTCGAGTTCTTTATAGTTGGAAGGCTGGCAAGGATGCTGGCATTTACTGTTATGAAGCCAACAGACAGACCACAGTTTATCACATATGCAATATCTATATGTATATGCTGTATCATGTGTCCTGTTATGAGTCTTGTTGCAACAATACTTTTTAAGGAACCATCTTTTGGTATGTGGGTTAAGACATGGGCTATGAATTTCCCTATGGCAATACTTTATCAGATGTTTTACTGTGGACCATTTGTACGTCTTATCTTCAGAGCAATATTTGAAAGAAAAGACAGCAGGCAGAAAGAATCCAAAGAAGCATAATTTCTGCTACGTCAGTACAGCATTTATTGTGATATTTAATCTTGTGATATTATCCAAGGTATGAGAAAAGCATAACCACTATGCCTAGTATAACAAGTATAACTCCTGTTGCACGGTTAAGTGTTTCAGGAGTAGCTTTGTTTGCAAAGATAGCTGCTATTCTTGCCCATATAAGTGTAAATACGATACATAATAGCCACACAGTTATATCAGGTATTCCACCAATCGCAAAGTGTGATACAGCGCCGGTGAGTGCTGTAAAAGTCATAATAAATACACTTGTTCCGACAGCAGTTTTCAGCTCATATCCAAGAACAGAGGTAAGTATAAGCAGCATCATCATACCACCGCCGGCACCGATGAAGCCACATATAAAGCCGATTAATACGCCGCATACAACTGATTGTATGGCACGTTTCTTAGCAGACACACCCTCCATGGCTTCCTTTGTAGTCATAACAGGTCTTATGATGAATTTAATTCCAAGAAGAAATGTCATAAATACAGAGAAGCTGCCCATTGTAGCTGATGGAACAAGGCTTGATACATAGCTTCCTACAACAGTGAATATAAGAACACTGACCATCATAATAAGTCCGTTTTTAATGTCTAGATTCTTGTTTTTTCCATATGTATATGCTGATATGGCACTGGCAAGCACATCAGAAGAAAGTGCAATGCCGACAGCCATATAAGGATCCATTCCTAAAAATGTAATGAGCATAGGGCTGATTACAGCAGCGGCACTCATACCGGCAAATCCAGTACCAAGACCGGCACCCATACCTGCAAAAAAAGTTACAATAATAGTTAAAAATAATGATGACATAATTAATATACCTCCTTGTTTTGCGAAGCAAAATGCGACTGCCCATGCAGGAGCAGAGGTATTTACCTCTTTTCTGTGCACAATTCTAATAAAAATAGTTTGGTGTCAGGTGCACACCGACCCTAGTTGTCTTCAAGTATCTTATCAAGATTAGCTTCTATCTGTTTCATACCAGTAAAAAAAGCCTCTTTAGTGGCAGTATCCATATTATCAAAAAGATGTTCAAGAAAATCTTTCTGTAAAACCTGACCTTCTTTAATTATTTCCTCTGCCGCAGGTGTGCATATGAGCTGTGTTTTCCTTCTGTCACCTTTGGTTTCTTTTCGTATGATATAACCATCACACACAAGCCTGTCAACATTGACAGAAACAAGATTAGCTTTGATTTTTCTTACCTCCACAATATCTCTTGCAGTTGTATATTCTGGATTATTTGCAAGAAACATAAGAATATCGAAAGCTGTCTGTGGAAGATTAAACTTATGTAAAAGCGGTTTGCATACTGAGTTATATGCAAGATTGATTTTTTGTGCGAATTCAATTCCTGAGTTCATAAGAGAATCAGCCTCCTTATAGTAATATTAAGATTGCATATAATAGTTAGTTCTCGTAGTATTAACATTAAACAGATAATCTTTATGTGATAAGATCACAAACTACAAAAATGAATAGTTCAAATTTGAAGTATTATAACACGCTTATATTGATAAGTAAAGACTGAAAGAAAATACTGAAAACGATTTTCTAAAGCAGACTATTGATTGTATTTATATTAGGTTTTTAACATTAGAATATAGTAAAGATTTTGTGAGTTGAATCTAACATTAGTGTAACCATTGAAATTACATCTATTTTTTGATATGATTACTACTGTTAAAGAGAGGTGTTTATAATGCAGATTTCAAGCAGATTTACAAT
>UMLK01042013.1_pt1 | contig 10066 bp, 2 predicted proteins | sample 1966541 | NCBI WGS metagenome assembly UMLK01 (sample SAMEA4836198, study PRJEB28245) | human gut metagenome | biome: gut microbiome; material: fecal sample | place: Denmark | collected 2008 | reverse complement strand
ATCCGCCAATAGGCGGCGTTGGCCGCCAGCACGCCGTGATCCTGTGCGCCCCATTCCGCCCACAGGGTGTCGTCCCCGCACCAGTCCAGAAACGCCTGATACGCCGCCGGGAAGTCCAGCTCCGCCGTCAGCGCCTGCGCCGACTCCGGCAGCTTTCTCGCCACCGGCGACAGCTTGGGGTAGATGGACGGCCGGATGTGCATATTGAACCAGTCCTGCACCGCGCCGCCCGGCTCTGCCAGCCGCACCGCGCCGATCTGGATGATCTCCTCCATCCGCCGCCCGCCAAAGGGCTGGTTCCACTCCAGATCCAATACGATCACGCCGTCTCACCTTCTCCGCGCAAAATTCGACTTATCCCCCATTATATCACGCCATCCGCTCCGGCGCAACGCTCTATACCGGACAAATATCCCGCCATCTGTCGTTTCCCACAACTTTCCGCCCCAATCCTTGTGACAAATCACAAAATTACCGATACTATGCAAGCAGCTAATTGTTTTTCCCGGCCAGAGGTTTATGCTATACACTTGCAAAATAAGAGGTACTGTGTCTTTTGCCGACAACTATCTCACAGGAGGAAACGTCATGAAAAAACGGATACTCGCTATGCTGCTGTCAGTGGTCATGCTGGCCTCGACAGTGGAGCTCACCAGCCTGCTGACGGGGACGAACATCCTCGCCGGCACGGAAGCGCCCGCCGTCACCGATACGGCGCCCACCTCCGACACCGACACCGCCTCCGGCGGTCAGCGCATCACCGACGAAGACACGGCGGCCATCCGCCTGTCCGGCTCGGAGCTGTCCGTCTCCGGCGACATCGAACCGGACACGGCGCAGCCCTCCTCCGGCGGCACAGCCACGCTGGACGAGAACAACGCCCTGACCATCCCTTACGATCTGGCCTTCCCGGAGGAATTCGCCAGCGACGACTGTCTCTACGCCGGCGACCAGATCATGGTCAAGTTTGCCCGCGGCTTCCGCGGCAAGCTGAACACCACCCTTGTCCGCGCCGGCATCACCGGCCTTGAAAAGCTCATGGACACCTCCACCGGCGTCTGGTACATCGCCTCCGTCACCGGCGACGTGCAGCAGGTCATGGCCAACGTCCGCGCGCTGGACAACGTGGTGCTGGCGGAGTACGACTACATGTACGCCGCCGCCGACACCACCCTCATCGACAGCGACACCGTGGCCGAGGCCGTGCAGGGCAACGCCAGCTGCCAGGATCAGTGGTACCTGCGCAGCGGCAACCTGCAAAAGAGCTGGGATCTCCTGCGCACCCGCGGCATCGCCGCCGGCGGCGACAGCAGCGTGGTGGTGGCCGTCATCGACACCGGCGTGGACTACACCCACGAGGATCTCAAGGACAACATCTGGGTCAACACCAAGGAGATCCCCGGCAACGGCATCGACGACGACGGCAACGGCTACATCGACGACGTCTACGGCGTCGATCTGGAGACGGGACGCGACAGCGGCATGGACGACAACGGCCACGGCACCCACGTGGCCGGCATCATCGCCGCCTCCAACAACCACATCGGCGTGGTGGGTCTTGCCTACAACGTGAAGCTCATGCCCATCAAGGCGGGCATGGCCAGCGGCTTCTTCAACCAGTCCCAGATCGCCAAGAGCATCCTCTACGCCTACAACAACGGCGCGGATGTCATCAACATGTCCTTCGGCGGCAGCGCCTCCACCATCGCCGTGCAGGACGCGCTGGAGACGGCCTACACCCGCTGCGTGCTGGTGGCCGCCGCCGGCAACGACGGCATGCCCAACGAAGGCCGTCCCATCACCGCGCCCACCTATCCCGCCGCCCTGTCCTACGTCATGGGCGTTATGAGCGTGGACATGTGGGGCGTGGAGAGCGGCTTCACCAACTACGACGTGGCGGCCTACTCCTCCGTGGAGTACGAGGTCTACGCCCCGGGCAGCCAGATCCTCAGCACCATCCCCGGCAACCGCTACGCCACATGGAGCGGCACCTCCATGGCCGCGCCCTACGTGTCCGCCATGGCCGCCCTTCTGCGCAGCGCCTACCCGGACACCAACACCTATCCCACCAAGTTCATCTACGGGCAGATCGCCGCCACCGGCGGCCGCAGCGCCATCTGCTGCGACCCCAAGGAACACGGCGTCCACAACCTGCCCAAGATCGTGGATATCTACAACGCCCTGACCCAGCTGCCTAAGCCGGAGGTCAGCGCCGCCGACTTCCTTGTCTTTGACGACAAGTCCCTCAGTGACCAGAACAACGGAGACGGTGTCATCGACGCCGGCGAGACGGTGGCGCTGGCCTTCACCCTCCGCAACCGCTGGGGTGCCGCCAAGGACGTTACCCTCTCGCTGGACGCCAGAAGTCAGGCGGACATCGACTGCCCGTACATTGAGTTCCTGACCAATAACGTCAACTACGGCAATGTGGGCACCTACGCCAGCATCGACTACGGCAAGACGAAGGAGGGCACGTTCGTCACCGGCGTGGATGCCGATAAGTCCCTGTTGGTGAAGATCGCCGACGACTGCCCCAACGACTACATCATCGCCCTGAACATCACCGTCACCGCGAAAAACGATCTGGACGCGGACGATACGAAGGTGTATTCCAGCGGTGCCACGACCACCATCAACGTCCGCCGGGGCACCATTCTGCCCAGCATCATCACCGAGGACGTGACCCTCACCAAGGATCACTATTACATCCTGCCCAACGCCACCCTCATTCAGGAGGGCGTCACCGTCACCGTGGAGCCGGGCACCCAGCTCCAGTTCTGGACGGACGATCCCCACGATGCCTACGCCGACACCGCCATCACCTATCTCAAGGTGGACGGCACCCTGCTTTGTCAGGGCACCGAGGACGAGCACATCCGCATGTTCCCCAGCGAGCTGATGTCTCAGTACCGTGTGCAGCTCTATGAGGGCAGCAAAGGTACCATCAAGCTGTACTATACCGATGTGGTGAACCCGTATCTGTCTGATAACAATGGCAATTATGGCATCACCTACGCCGAGAACTGCGAATTCAGCCAGAATTACCGGGCATACCCGATCTATTACCGCTCTCTCGGCAGCGGCGTGGTGAATTCGAGCTACAATCCTGGATTCATATCCGCCGATACGCTGAAGAACTGCGCTTTCTATAAGCTGGGCGGCGCAGGGTCTTATTACGCGTTTTCTGTCGCCGCACCCTGCGATGGCTGTATCTTCGTGGACAGCGCCGTTAACCTGAGCAGTTCCCGCGAATACACCGACTGCGTCTTTTACGGCAACAGCAACTACCTGGGCGAGAGCAGCGGCTATGTCAGCAGCTATACAGCCTATGGCATTGAAAAGCTGTTTATCCAGAGAGTGATTACTGACCCGGCCACCGGGACATCCTATGCGGCGGTTGACTGCGGAAGCAGCAAGGTGGCGGCTCGCTTGGCGGAGTATATGAACGGTCAGCTTTGCCGCGCGGAGACAGAGGAAGAAATGGCATTTCTGCGGGAAAACATGTCGAATAGTATTGTTGTGCGTGAAGATTATATGGAGTTCCTTGGTTATGATAGCGGCACATACCGTCAGGTTATCCTGCTGGAATTCCCCGATACCACTGTCACCGACATCACCCTGCCCGAGTCCGAGCTTACTTTGGACACCGGCATGACAAAGCAGCTGCTGCCGGAGGTAGCGCCCGTGAAAACGGCGCTGGTAGCCGACCTGAAATATACCTCCCTGGATGAGAGCGTTGTCACCGTCAGCGATACCGGCCTTGTCGCCCCCGTGGCCGCCGGCGGCACTCTGGTGCGCGTCAGCAACCCCGACGGCTCCGTGTATAAGGACGTGGCCGTCCATGTGGCCGACTGCGTGCCGCTGGAGAGCCTGACCCTCAACGAGGACGCCCTCTGCCTGCCCGTGGGCACCTCCGAAAAGCTGACCCCCGTGCTCGCCCCCGCGGACACCACCCGCACCGGCGTGGTCTACGAGAGCGCCAATGAGAACGTGGCCACCGTGGATAGGGACGGCACCGTACACGCCGTCAGCGTGGGTACCGCCGTCGTCACCGCCCGTCCCGCCATGGGCGAGGACTTCGCCGCGTCCGTCACCGTCACCGTGGTGCAGCCGGCGGAGAGCATATCTTTTGAGGAGAGCTTCTACCTCACCACCGTGGAGCAGACGGACGATGATCTGAAGCTGACCGTCACCCCGGCCACCGCCACCCAGCGGGACGTCGCATGGGAGTCCTCCAACCCGGAGATTTGCGAGATGGGTGCCGACGGACAGCTCATCAAGCATAAGAACGGTACCGCCACCCTCCGCGCCACCCTGACCGGCACCGGCCTGTCCGCCGAGCTGGTGGTCTGCATCTCCGACGAGGCTCCATCCGCTCGGGTAGAGGATATCCAGAAGTCTGGCGGCGTGTATTACGCCCGGCTTAGCGACGGGACCCTCTGGTGTTGGGGCAGCAGCTACATGACCCCCCAGAAGCTGAATTTTGCCGATGTGGACGATTTTGCAGTAGGTGGCTCGGACTACATCTATATTCTCTCCGGCGGCACGCTCCAATGGTACATGATAAACGGCACCGTGTATTCCAACAGCTTCAACTACGGCAAGCCCATGACCGGTGTGAAGAAAGTCACCGGCTATGATAGCTACAGCCATTACGCTCTGAAACAGGATGGCTCCGTCTGGGCGTGGGGCGACAATGGCTATGGACAGTTAGGCGACAGTTCTACCATCTATCGCAGTCAGGCGGTGCAGGTGGACATCTCCGAAAAGGTCATGGATGTGCTCGGTCGGAATAATTATGCCGTGTTCCTGACCGAGAGCGGCAACCTGTACGGCGCAGGAGAGACCTTCGGCAGCACGCCGGTGCTTCTTACCGCCGGTGTCAGCGCCATCACGGAGGATTACGGCAGTGTAAATCACTTCACCGCCCAGAAGGGACAGACCCTGCACCACTATCTCCGAAGCAGCGTGCAGCGTACCGTCACTGTGCAGGGCAGCGGCCAAGTGGTCGGTTACTACAACGATTTCTACATACAGGATGGCAGCGTGTTTGGCAAACCGGACGGCAGTGGCGGCAATAACTATGGCCAGCTGGGCGTTGGCGATACGGAGTACCACAAGGACTACGTTCAGATGCGGAAGATCACCGGCGCCCGGCAGGTGTGGAATTTCAGGGATACCACCTTTGTCCAGACAGCCGATGGCTTCTACGGCACCGGCTGCAATGAAAATCGTGCGCTGGCCAACCTGACCACGGAAAACAGCGCCGTACCCGTGCGTATCTTCTTCGGCCTGCAGGCCAACGAGGAACCCTTCCGCCTTGAGCAGACCAACATCACCAACGACATTCTCACGGATAGCGACCTCGTGCTGGATTTCAGCGAGTCGCTCCTCAAGGCCGATAACTTCGGCGCCATTACCCTCAAGGACGGCAGCGGCGAGCTTGTCTCCCTCCGCCGCATCCTCCATCTGGATAAGCTGACCCTCACCCCCGTCTCCGGTTTCACCGACGGCATGTCCTATACCCTGACCCTCCCCGCCGGTGCCCTCCAGACCAAGTTCGGTGCCGCCAGCGAGACAGTGGAGCTGACCTTCACCTACCAGACCCCCGCCCCGATGGAGGAGGACAGTCTCACCCTCGGCAAAACCGTCCTCACCGGCGTCCTTTCCCCGGAAAGTGGTACAAAAGTGGATTTAGGTGAAATTAAAGAGGCTTTTAAACTTGAATTCAAGTGCGTTTCTAACCCCGATGCAAGTATCACCTGGACGGTGGCGGATAACGCGGTCGCAATGGTAGAAAATGGCAATTTAATCGCCCTTTCCACCGGCTGCACCACCGTCACCGCCGCCCTCGACGGCACCGATCTTGCGGCCACTGCCCTGCTCTACATCAGCGAGGACGATTCTGTGACTGCAACAAAATCCGCGCAAAATGGCGCGGAAAGCACTGTTTTGTTCAGTAATGGCGCACTTTTTGCCCTGCATGCTGACGGCACGACCCAGCAGCTCTTCACCGACGCTGTGGACTTCCACTGGGACGGCGGCGCCCTCTGGGTCAAGACAGCCGACGCCCTCTACCGCGACAACGTACCCACGGAGGATTTGCCAATTTCTGTCAAATATACCAATTTGCTCTCCCGCACCTCCGACACGGTTTTAGTCGGCTCCCAGACCCTGATCCTGACCGCCGACAAGACCCTCTGCCAGGGCGAAAACCTCAGTAATATAGCCATTTCCGGCGGTTCAGCGAGCTCTGTCACCTCCGGCAATCAGCTGCTCATCACCCCCTCCGACCCCCTCATTTCCGGTACTTCCTACACCGTAACGATCCCCGCAAATTCCGTTTCCACCTACTTCGGCGCGCCCAACGAGGAGATCACTTTTACCTTTATTTATCTGGATACCCTGGCCGCTGACGCCGGTGACGGCAAGACCGTTCTGGCAAGCGGCGCCGTGTCCGACAACGAGGCCGCGGCCGCCCGCGCGTGGACGTCCGAGCGCCTGACCGCAGGCTGGAAAGCCTTCTGCGACAAGGGTTACGACACTTTGTTCTACGGCAACGCCATCCTCAACCGCTTCACGGAAAACAACGTGGAGAAGTGGCTGCGCATCACCGCGCCCAGCGCCAGCAGCTACGTCCGCTACGGCATCGGCGGCAACTACTGGGGCACCGAGGGGCTCAGCGAAAAGACCAAAAAGGAGGCCATCAACAAGCAGATACTGGACTTCGATGACTATCAGTCTATGGCCGACCTGAACGAGGGCACCATTCTGGAGACGATCCCCGAGTCGGTGTGGCCGGTGGTGCGCTCCGTGTCCCTGCGGGACGCCAACGGCGAGGCGATCACCACCGTGGGCGCGGGTAAGACCACGTTCACCGTGACCTTCAACCGGGATATGGACACCGAAATGCCCTTGCAGGTGCGCTTCGGCAGCAGCTATCCCTACGCCGACTTTGAGGTGGCCGGACAGTGGCTGGACAGCCGGACATGGGAGGGCTCCACCACCATGACCTCCCTGATCGCCAACGGCATCCAGTACTGGTCCATCGCCAACGGACGCTCCGCCGAGGGGCACCTGAAGCTCTACAAGGACTGGGGACGCTTCAGCTTCAACATCGACACCTCCTCCGCGCTGGCTATGACCATGCAGGCCGAGGCCGCCGATGACGGCGTGATCCTCACCTGGGCGCAGGACGACTTCGACACGCTGGCGGGCTACAACGTCTACCGCTGCGACAGGGAGGACGGCCAGTACGCCAAGCTGAATACCTCCGTCATCCCGGCGGATGTCAAGACGTTCACCGACACCAACGTGACCCCCGGCCAGATGTACTACTACAACTTCACCGTGGTCAAGACGGATCTGAGCGAGTCCGACACCTCCGGCAAGATCTCTGTCCGCGCCAAGGACACCATGGCACCCAACATCTATCATGACGGCGTGTACAGCACCTTTACCGGCAGCAAGCTGATCATCAGCGCCACCGCCAACGACAATCTGCAGATCGACAAGGTGGAGCTGTTCTACCGCGTCACCGGCACGGAGAGCTGGAGAGCGGTGACTATGACCGCCGTCAACGACCGGTATTCCGCCGTGATCCCGTCCTCTGACGTGACCACCGACGGACTGGAATACTATATCCGCGCCTTCGATGGCGTGAACTACGCCTATAAGGGAACGGCGGAGCAGCCCTATGCCATCGCGGTCAGCGAGGCCGTGGATCGCAGCGCGCTGGGCGACGTCAACGGTGATGGCCAGATCAACGTGCTGGACGCGCTGATGGTGCTGCAGGCCAGCAACGACCGGCTGAATCTGGACGCGGAGCAGTTCGCCCGCGCCGACCTGAACGGCAATAAGACGCTGGAGGCTGTGGAGGTGCTGACCATTTTGCAGTACGCCAACGGCATCATCGGCTCCTTGACGCTGTAAGGGGGCTGTTTCATGAGAGCAAAACGCGCATCCCAGCGCGCAGCGGCACTGTTGTGTGCCGCTGCGCTGCTGGTGAATCTGATCTCCACCGCATGGGCGGCCAGCGCCTTCCTGCAGGTGGGCAGTGCCTCCGCCGCACCCGGCGAGACGCGCTCCGTGTATGTCAGCGGCTCCAATCTGGAGGCGCTGGCAGGCGTGCAGGGCATTGTCTCTTATGACGACACGGCGCTGGAGCTGACCGGCGCGGCGATGGTGGGAGCTTTTTCCGCCCTGGGGACGGTGAACACAGAGACGGCCGGACAGGTGTCCTTCAACGGCACCTGTCTGGACGGCATATCCGGCTCCCAGAATATCCTGCGGCTGGATTTCCGCGTACGGCCGGACGCCGCAGCCGGGGAATACCTGCTGGATATCCTGATCGAAAACGCCTACAACACCGGGCTGGTCACCGTGCCGTTGAGCGGCGCGTCCGGCGTGTTTGCGGTGACGGAGCCGCAGTCCACCACCAAGACGCTGTATTTTTACAGCGGCAGCAGCGTGTCCACGCTGCACAAGGGCGAGCAGGTGAGCATCACCGCCCGCACCTATGGCAGCCAGGGGCTGGCTGCCGGTAAGCTGGAATTCCGCTATGACGCCGCGCTGTTCACCTGCGTGGCGGCGGAGCCGCTGGCAGCGCTGTCCGGGGCGGTGAAGTCGCTGGACACCAGCCGGGCGGGGTATGTGTCCGCCGCCTTTGCGTCTGAGGAGGAAATACCCGGCGGCGAGCTGCTGCGGCTGACGCTGGAGGCGGTGGCCTACGTGGACGCGGATACCTCCGTGACCTTCGCGGCCTCCGAGCTGTACGACACGGCGCTGGCCGCCATGAACGGCATCGGCTTTACCCGGACGCTGACCCTGCGCAAGACAGAGGTAACGCCGGAGACGCCCGCTCTGCGGGTGACCATGCCTGCCGCTGCCCGTACCGACGAAACCATCACCGCTGTGGCTGTGCTGGATAGAGGCAGCGGCCTGGCTGCCGCCGATTTCTGCATTTCCTACGACACGGCGCTGCTGACATGCACCGGCGTGAAGGTGAGCGCGGGTATGGAGAGTGTGGACGGCGTGTATATCGAAACGAATCCACATACTGACGGCGGCCAGGTGAAATTCACCTTTATTTGCGCAAAGGGTTTTGCGGATGGGGCGGAGCTGGTAACCATGACGTTCCAACCGAAGAAGGAGGGAGCTGTCACCCTGACGCCCACCGTTACTACATCGGCTGTCGGCGCTGACCGTCGACCCATCGCGCTGGACATGTGCGCCGCGTCCTGCGAGGTGAAGGATCCCTTCTTCGCGGTGACGTTCCGGGATGAGGACGGCACCGTTCTCTCGCGGCAGTCGGTTCGCTATCGTGCTGCGGCTGTGCCGCCGGACGCGGTAAAAGCGCCGGACGAGGCGCATCACTATGAACTGGCCGGGTGGAGCGGCGACTATTCCAGCATCACCGCCGATGCGGAGTTCACTGCGCAGTACACAGCCGTCCCTCATACCGAGGTCATCGACAAGGCTGTAGCGCCGACGTGCACTGAGACGGGCTTGACCGAGGGGAAGCACTGCTCGGTGTGTGGCGAAGTGCTGGTAGAACAGGAGGTCGTTCCGGCGCTGGGATTCACCGTTTCCGGGTCTGTTGCCGGTGTCACGGACAATGCCATGGTCACGCTGCTGAAGGATGGCGTCGTGACGGCACGGGGTGACGTGCGGGCGGACGGCGGTTTCCTGCTGTCCGGGCTGCGGATTGGCGCGGGGACGTATACGCTGCGGGTGGACGGCGGCGGCTGCGTGGCGTGGGAAATGCCCGTTGCCCTGTCCGATGACAGCGGCAGCGCCAATGTCGCCTGTTTGCTGCTGCGCATTGGCGATGTCAACGGCGACGGCACCGGCGCGGAGGACGCGCTGCGATGCACGCTGGATCTGCAGACGCTGTACGACTATCTTGCGCTGCGGCAGGTGCCCGGTTCGTTCTGCGACAGCGCTGATGCGGCGCGGAATGAGCTGCTGGTACGGTATTTCCTGCGGCTGGCCGATGTCAACGAGGACGGGCAGGTGGACATTCTGGACTATCAGCGGCTGTATTTGCTGGCGAGGAATGGCTGAT
>UMLK01078304.1_pt1 | contig 10072 bp, 9 predicted proteins | sample 1966541 | NCBI WGS metagenome assembly UMLK01 (sample SAMEA4836198, study PRJEB28245) | human gut metagenome | biome: gut microbiome; material: fecal sample | place: Denmark | collected 2008 | reverse complement strand
CCCGCCGGGAAAAGCCGTATTTTGCGGCGGGACACACGGGTCCCGCCCTACAAAGAATCACGGTAGACCGAACGTAAAGAGACACATCCCGCTCAGCGCTTCCTCCGGATGTCCTCCCCGAAGAAGGGCAAAATCTCGTATCCGCCCTCGATGCGGGAGAGAATGGCCGCGCCGTAGCGCTGCCCCAGCTCCTCCGGCGCCAGATTGGTGCTGATGATGGTGGAGCGCCCGGCAATCATCCGGCCATTCACCAGCTGGTACAGCGCGCTCTGGACGAAGGAGGTGGTCATCTCCGTGCCCAGATCGTCCAGGATCAGCAGGTCGCAGCTCTCACAGCGGCGCACCTCCGCCGCCGTCTCCTCGTCGGGGCGGAACTTGTCGTTTTCCAGCTTGGCGAAGATGCTGATGGCCGTGTCGTACACCACGGAGAAGCCGCTCTCGCTGACCACCCGGGCGATGCAGGCGGACAGAAACGTCTTGCCCAGTCCCGTGCCGCCGGACAGCAGCAGGTCGCCGCCGCCCCGGGAGAACTGGCAGGCGAAGTCCCGGCACACGTCAAAATTCCGCTCCATATTGGCGCGGGGCGAGATGCCGTAGCTCTCCCACTCCGTGCTGTCGTACAGGTCGAAGCGGAACGTCTCGAACCGCGCCTCGCCCAGCGGCAGCAGGCGGGACAGCTCCTGCAGCTGCTCCCGTGCGTAATACTGCCGCAGGCAGCGGCACACGCCCTTTTTGTCATAGCCCGTGTCGCCGCAGAGGGGGCAGGCGGGCTTGTCCTCCAGATAGTCGGCGGGATAGCCCAGCTCCGTCAGCAGCTGCGCCCGCTCCTGCTGCAACGCCAGATTCTCGTCCCGCAGGGCGCGGATGGCCGGCAGGGGATCCTCCCCCTTTTTGGCGGCGGCGGCCACGATGCGGCTCATGGTGCCCCGCAGGGTGCGCTCGATCTCCTCCAGCCGGGGCTGGCGGGCGTACAGCATCCGGCGGCGCTGCTCCATCTCCGCCGCCCGGCGCTGCCTGGCCTGATCGAAGCGAGCCAGCGCCCGCTGCATGATGACTCCGTCGTATGCCATACTCTCACCTCTTTATGTAGCGGCGCATCCACGCGTCCTTGTCCCCGGCAGGGGCGGCGGGCTTGACGGAGGGCGTCCTCCCTCCCTGCTCGCCCTGCTCCACCTGATGAACGGTGTGCCAGCCGGCCTCGTGCCAGCGGCGCAGGATGCCGTTGAGATACCGCCAGTTCATGTCCTTCTTGTAAAACACCGTGCGCTCATAGGCCAGCGCCACCGTCTCCGGCGGGAAGCCCATGTCCATCCACTGGGTGATGTAGCGCCGCTCCGCGTCCACCATCTGGCGCTGGGGCAGGTGCAGCGCGCGCATGTAGGCGGCGGACTTCTCCTCCCGCTGCGCCCATTTTTTCAGGTACGCGGCGGCGGCGGTCTGGTCGAAGATGCCCAGCTGCGCCCAGTGATAGCCCTCCTTCTCGATCTGCCGCAGGGTGGGACGCCGTCCCTCTCCCCACTGGCGGCGCGCCCGCTCCACGCAGTGGCACACCAGCAGGTAGATCACGTCCGCGGGCATGCCGATCTGGTCGTACAGCCCCGCCAGAATTTGCAGGTCGGCGGTGCGCAGCTTTTTGCCCAGCTGCTGCTCCGTCTGGGGGATCAGCAGGCGGAAGCCCTCGTTGTCCGTCAGCAGCCCGGCGATGTCCTGAGACGTGTACACCGGACGCTCCTCCGCCGGGGCGGGCGGCGCGTCCTCCGCCGGGCGGGGCAGAATGCCCAGCTGCTGCAAGACACGCTCCGCCGCGTCGATGCGCAGGCGGCTGATGGGCAGCGCCCGCTCCAGCTCCTCCGGGGTCACGCCCCGTCCGAACCGGCACAGCGCCAGATACAGGAGCGCCGCGTCGCCCTGTCCGCTTTGCAGCAGCTTGTCCGCGGCGGCGGTGCTCAGCGTCAGCTGCTCCTTGCCATCGCGCAGGATATAGCCCTCCATGGCGCTCCCTCCCTTCTCATAGTGACCCCTATTCTACACGAAAACCGCCGCAACGTAAAGCGGGGCGGGACAACTTTTTACAAATTTCCGCTTTTCGGCAAAATACCCTTTCCTCCGCCGGATTTTATGCTATAATGGATTCTGTATCGGTATATACAACTCTCTAATACGTTTCTATTTAACATACAAGGAGGAGCTTGCTATGGCGAACCGGGTAACGATGACGATCTGCGGCACGGAGTACATCCTCGTGGCCGAGGAGGACGCCGCCTACATGGAGAAGATCGGTTCCATGGTGGACACGGAGATGCGCAGCCTGATGGACAGCGCCCACATGAGCCGCGACGCGGCGGCGGTGCTGGCGGCGGTGAATCTGGCCGACCAGCTGACGAAGGCGCAGGAGGGCGCGGAGAATCTGCGCCGGCAGGTCAAGACGTATCTGGACGAGGCCAGCCGCGCCAAGAGCGAGGCCGCCGAGCTGCGCCGCAAGCTCCAGAACGCCCAGAACCAGAACAACCGCCGGGGATGATGGAGCTGCTGTCCCCCGCAGGCGGGTATGAGGCGCTGGTGGCCGCCGTACAGAGCGGCGCTGACGCGGTGTATATGGGCTTCGGCGCCTTCAACGCCCGGCGGGGCGCCCGGAACTTCACCGACGAGGAATTCGCGTCGGCGGTGCAGTATTGCCATCTGCGGGGCGTGCGGGTGTTCCTGACGCTGAACACGCTGGTCACCGACCGGGAGCTGCCCGCGGCGGCGGACGCGCTGCGCCGCGCCAACGCCATGGGCGTGGACGCGGTGCTGGTGCAGGACTGGGGGCTTCTGGCGCTGGCGCGGGAGATCGTGCCCGATCTGCCCCTTCACGCCAGCACGCAGATGAGCCTGTTCACCCTGGGCGGCGCCAACGAAGCGGCGGCGCTGGGCATGGAGCGGGTGGTGCTGGCGCGGGAGCTGAGCCGGGACGAGATACGGGAGATATGCGCGGGCTGCAAAGCGGAGGTGGAGATCTTCGGCCACGGCGCACTGTGCATGTGCTATTCCGGCCAATGCGAGATGAGCGCCGTGCTGGGACAGCGCAGCGGCAACCGGGGCGCGTGCGCCCAGCCCTGCCGCCTGCCCTACGGCGTGAACGCCCCGTGCAGGGGCGCCTATCCCCTGAGCCTGAAGGACGCCAACCTGTCCGCCTATTTACAGGACATGGAGCGCATAGGCGTGGACTGCCTGAAGATCGAGGGGCGGCTGAAGCGCCCGGAATACGTGGCGGTGGTGACGGGCATCTACCGCCGCCTGCTGGACGAAAGGCGGCTGCCCACGGCGGAGGAATCCGCCGCGCTGGAGCAGGCCTTCTCCCGCAGCGGCTTTACGGACGGCTATTGGCTGGGCAGGAAGGGCAAGGCCATGTTCGGCACCCGGCCGGAGAACGTACCGGAGCCAAAGGAGCTGTTCGCCCGCGCCCGCGAGACATACGAAAACGGAAAAGAGAACCGGAAAATACCGGTGAATCTGCGGCTGACGGTGCGCCGGGGCGAACCGGTGCGGCTGAGCGGCGCGTGCGCCGTCCGGAACGGCGTGACCATAGCCTTAGCCACGGGCGACGCGCCGGAGGAAGCCCGGAACCGGGCGGTGACGGCGGAGGAGCTGACCCAGCGGCTGAGAAAGACCGGCGGCACCGTGTTCACGGCGGACAGCGTGGAGGTGGAGCTGGACGAGGGGCTGATGGTGTCCGCCAGTGCCGTGAACGGTCTGCGGCGGGAGCTGCTGGACGAGCTGGCAGCGCGGCGGCAGGACATCCCGAAACGGCGGGAGCTGCCCGCCTCTCCCCTGCCGGACGCACCGGCGGGCGCGGAGCGGATGGCGTTCACCGTGTCCATCGCCCGCGCCGACCAGCTGACGGAGGCGCTGCTGGCGGAAAGACCCGCCATCGTGTATATTCCGGCGGAGCTGCTGGATACCATGGACTTGTCCGCCTGTGCCGGGCGGACGGAGCTGTGCGCCGTGCTGCCCAGGGTGTTCCGCACGGCGGACGAGCAGCCCCTGCGGGCCATATTGGAGCGGCACCCGGAGGTCACGTCCGTGACCGTGGGCAACTGGGGGCACATGCCCATCGTCCGGGGTCTGGGAAAGACGCTGCGGGGCGATCTGGGGCTGAACGTGTACAACAGCCGCGCCGCGGCCTTCTGGCGGGAGCAGGGGCTGACGTCCGTGACGGCCAGTCTGGAGCTGCGGTGGCAGCAGGTGCGCGATCTGGGCAAGTACGCGGACTGCGAGGCGGTGATCTACGGCCGGCTGCCGCTGATGATCACGGAGAACTGCGTGACGAAGAACAGCGTGGGCTGCGCCCACGGCGCAGGCAGCGTGCTGACCGACAGGACGGGGGCGCAGTTCCCGGTGCTGTGCGCCTACGGCTGCCGGTGCGAGATCGAGAACGGCAAGGTGCTGGTGCTGGCGGACAAGCCGGAGGTGTTCCGGTGCGGCCTGCGGTACGGGCGGCTGCGGTTCACCACGGAGACGCCGGAGGAGTGCGCCGCCATCCTCCGCGCCCACAACGCCGGGACGATCACGGCGGACGCGGACACCACGCGGGGGCTTTTTTACCGGGGCGTGGAGTGAACGCGCACCGGGCAGGTGGTTTACCGTGCCTGCCGTAGGGCGGCGCGGAGCGGGCGGACAGAGTCGTCCGCCCCTACACACGGCTATCGGCGGCGTTTCATGCGGGACGTCGGGGACGCCGTCCCCTACGGGACGGTTATCAGGGCATTCCGCGCGGGACGTCGGGGACGCCGTCCCCTACGAAATCTCCCGCAAAACGTACAACGAATTGTATAATTACCTATCAAATTTACATTCTGTATTCATTTTATCAGGAAAAAGGTGCTATTATGGAGCTGAAGATCAAACCCCTGTCCCCAAAGATCGGGACGGACATCCCCCTCCCCCGCTTTGCCACGGCGGGCGCGGCGTGCATGGATCTGTGCGCCTGTATCGACGAGGCCGTGACCCTGAACGCCGGTGAGCGGCGGCTGGTGCCCACGGGCATCGCCATCGCGCTGCCGTCGCCGGAGTATGTGGCGCTGGTGTTCGCCCGCAGCGGGCTGGGCATCAGGAAGGGCGTGTGCCTGTCCAACGGCGTGGGCGTCATCGACAGCGACTACCGGGGCGAGATCGGCGTGGGGTTGGTGAATCTGGGCGACGCGCCCTACACGGTGCAGCCCGGCGACCGCATCGCCCAGCTGATGGTGGTGCCGGTGGTGCAGCCCGCCGTGACGGTGGTAGACGATCTGGACGAGACGGAGCGGGGCGCAGGCGGCTTCGGCTCCACAGGCAGGTGACGGATATGGCGAGGATCGTGCTGGCCTCCGGCTCTCCCCGGCGGCAGGAGCTTTTGCAGCGGATGGGCATCTCTGATTTCACCATCCGCGTACCACAGGTGGAGGAGTATTTTCCCGCCGGGCTGACCCCGCAGGAGACGGTGTGCTACATCTCGCGGGAGAAGTCCCAGGCGGTGGACGCGGCGGAGGATGAGATCGTCATCACGGCGGACACCATGGTGTTTCTGGACGACAGGAAGCTGGGCAAGCCCGCCGACGAGCGGGAGGCGCTGGAGATGCTGACGGCCTTACAGGGTCGCCGCCACACGGTGTGCACCGGCGTGACGGTGCGGCAGGGTGCGCGGCTGCTGACCCGCGCCCAGTCCACGGACGTGTACTTCCGCCCGGCCACGGAGCGGGAGCTGCGCGCCTACATCGCCGGGGGCGAGCCTATGGACAAGGCGGGCGCCTACGGCGTGCAGGGACAGGGCGCGCTGCTGGTGGAGCGCATCGACGGGGACTTTTTCAACGTGATGGGTCTGCCGGTGGTGCTGCTGGAGGAGATGCTGCGTGAATTCGGCGTGGTGCTGCTGGGGTAACACAACATGAAGCGATTTTTTACAAAAACGGGAATATGGCTGCTGGCGGCGGCGGCGACCATCGCGGTGGTGCTGTGCGTGGTGTCGGCTCTCGGCTCCGGCACGGGGCTGCTGCACAACGCGCTGGGCGTTATCGCCTCGCCCTTCCGGGCGGCGGGCTCCGCCGTGGCGGGCTGGGTGGACGGCATCAGCGACCGGTTCGACAGCGTGGAGGAGCTTCAACAGGAGAACGAGGAGCTGCGCCAGCAGATCGCGGAGCTGGAAAAGCAGCTGCGCTCCGCCGAGAGCGCCGCGGAGGAGAACCGCGACCTGCGGGAGCTGCTGGGTCTGCGGCAGCAGCGCAGCGATCTGACCTTTGAGGCGGCGCGGGTGACACAGCGGGATGTCTCCAACTGGGCCAGCACGCTGGTGCTGAACCGGGGCAGCCGGCACGGTGTGGCCGTGGGCAACTGTGCCGTGGACAGCGCCGGGAACCTGGCCGGTGTCATCACGGAGGTGGGGCTGAACTGGAGCCGCCTTGCCACGGTGCTGGACACGGAATCCCAGTTCGGCGCCACGGTGTTCCGCACCGGCGAGACGGCGGTGGCCGGCGGCGAGCTGGAGCTGATGGCCGAGGGCAAGCTGCGGCTGCAATATCTGGCGGACAGCGCCAGCCTCATCAAGGGCGACGTGGTGGTCACGTCGGGCTTGGGCGGCTATTACCCCTCCGGGCTGGTGATCGGCACGGTGGAGGCGGTGCAGACCGACGACGGCGGGCTGGCGCGGTACGCGGTGCTGGAGCCGGGGTGCAGCGTGGACGAGATGAAGGAGCTGTTTATCATCACGGATTTTGACGTGATCGAATGAGATACGGAGGACGGACATGACGCGGCGTGCAACGGCCATCAAGTGGATATGCTATTGTCTGGGCGCGCTGGTGCTGGTGCTGGTGCAGAGCGCGGTGCTGGTGCATGTGCGGATATGGGGCGTACACCCCTTTATCCTGCCAGCCATCGCGGTGATACCGGCCACGCTGGAGCGCGGCGAGCAGGGACTGCTGTACGGCGCGTTCTTTGGACTGGCGTGCGACCTGCTGACGCCGGTGGCGGGCATGCCCTGCTTCTATTTCTTGGTGTTCCTGCTGGGCGCGGCGGCGGCATGGCTGCTGAGCGGGCAGGTCATCATGGCGGGCGTGGTGTGCTCCGTGGCGGTGACGGCGGTGTGCATGGTGATATGCGCGCTGCTGCACGCGGCGGTGATGGCCGGGCAGAGCGGCTTTGACATGGGCGCGGCATCGTGGCTGGCGCTGCGGGAGCTGGCGGTGAGCCTGCCCTTCGCGGCGGCGGTGCACCCCCTGCTTGCATGGGTGCGGACACGCGCTCTGGACGATTAGACCCTCGGAGGAGGAGGAAGGGACTATGATGAAGAACCCCCACCCCGCCCGGCGGCGGGTGTATATGCTGCTGGGCTTTTTCGGCGCTTTCCTGCTGCTGTTCTTCGCCGTGCTGTACGACGCGCAGGTGGTACACGGCAGCGAGAACCGGGCGAAGTCCATCACCAGCAACACCGCCAGCGAGACGGTGACGGCCTCCCGCGGCATTATCACCGACCGCAACGGCAAGGTACTGGTCAGCAACCGGCTGGCCTATACGCTGGTGTTCGACAAGAGCGCCTTCGGCAAGGACGACGGCGCGCTGAACGACGCTATATGGCGGCTGATCCAGCTGTGTCAGGAGCTGGACGTGCCGTGGAACGACACCCTGCCCATGACCTCCGGCCTCATTCCCCAGCTGAAGACCGCAGCCCGCTCCAACGCCTTTCAGGAGTATCTGAAGGACAACGAGCTGCCGGTGAACGCCTCCGCCTCGGAGCTGATCGGCGCCCTGCGGGAGCTGTACGCCATCGATGAGCGCTATACCACGGCGCAGGCGCGGCTCATCGCCGGCGTGCGCTATGAGCTGGACGGGCGCAGCAGCTATACCTTCGCCGAGGACGTGTCCTCGGAGCTGATCAGCCGCATCACCGACGGGCACTATGAGGGCGTGACCATCAAGACGGCGGCGGCGCGGGTATACAACACCAAGCTGGCGGCGCACATTCTGGGCACCGTGGGCGCTATATGGCAGGAGGAGTGGCGCAGCGACGAGAAGACCGGCTATGTGGGCTACGCGGATCGGGGCTACTCCATGAACGATCTGGTGGGCAAGGACGGCGTGGAGAAGGCCTTTGAGGACTATCTCCACGGCGTGGACGGCAGACGGCTCATCACCACCGACGAAAACGGCAAGCTCACCGGCGAGCTGTACACCCGCAAGCCCCAGCCCGGCGGCACCGTGGCGCTGACCATCGACATCGACCTCCAGCAGGTGGCGGAGGACACGCTGGCCAGCACCATTCAGGGCATGGTGGACAAGGACAGCAACGAGCGCGGCGGCGCTGTGGCCGTGGTGCAGGTGGGCACCGGCGAGGTGCTGGCACTGGCCAGCTATCCCACCTACGATCTGGAGACGTTCAACCAGAACTACGAGGAGCTGGCGGCCGACGAGCGGCTGCCTATGTTCAACCGCGCCACCCAGGGCATTTACGCCCCCGGCTCCACCTTCAAGCTGTGTACCTCCGTGGCGGCGCTGGAGGAGGGCATCATCACCCCCACCACCATCATCCAGGACAAGGGTATCTACACCTATTACAAAGACCCGCAGCCCATGTGCTGGATCTGGCGGCAGGCGCGCACCACCCACGGGCGCATCAACGTCAGCCAGGCCATCGTGGATTCCTGCAACTACTTCTACTACGAGGTGGGACGACTGACGGGCATCAAGAAGCTGGACGAATACGCCACGGCCTTCGGCCTGGGGCAGCACACCGGCATCGAGATCGGGGATGAGCGCGGCGTGCTGGCCTCGCCGGAGTGGGCGGATGCCCACGACCGGGAGTGGACGGACGGCCAGACCATCACGGCGGCCATCGGACAGTCCTACAACCTGTTCACCCCCCTGCAGCTGGCCAACTATGTGGCCACGCTGGTGTCCGGCGGCGAGCATTACGAGGCGCATCTTCTGAAAAACGTGAAATCTTACGATAATTCTCGTATTATCGACGTATACGACAAGGGAACGCTGAACGAGATGCACATCTCGGAATCCACCATGGCGGCGGTGACAAAGGGCATGCACGACCTGACCCACGACTCGCTGCAGGGCGCGTTCTCCCGCTGCGTGGTGGAGGCGGGCGCCAAGACCGGCTCGGCGCAGGTGGGCACGGACATCGCCAACGGCACCTTCGTGGCCTACGCGCCCTATGACGATCCGGAGATCGCCATCGCCATCGTGGTGGAGAAGGGCGGCAGCGGCAGTCTGCTGGCCAACGCCGCCGTGGATATCATCAACGCGTGGTTCACCCGGGGCGGCAGCAGCGCTTCGCTGGGCGAGAACACACTTTTGCAGTAACGCGCCACGCCCACGGGCGGCGCGCATGAGGACAGTATGGGACCTGTATTTGATTCAAGAGACAAGCGGTATAAAGACCCCTTCGGCGCGGCGGCCTGCTCTGCGGACATCCGCTTCGCGCTGGAGGACGAGACGTATTACGGCTGCGAGCTGCTGGTATACCGGGAGTTCGCCGGAAAAGAGGACGTGTGCGCCCTGCCGCCGGCGGAGGGCGGCTTCGCCGGGACATACACCGCCCCGGCGGAGGCCGACCTGTGCTGGTACGCCTTCCGGCTGACGGACGGCGACGGCCATCTGGTTTGGTTCGGCAAAAACGGCGTGCAGGACGCGCCGGAGAAGCTGATACGCTGGCAGCTGACGGTGTACGAGGACACGGCCACGCCGGAGTGGTTCGGCGAGGGCGTCACCTATCAGATCTTCCCCGACCGGTTCCGCCGGGTGGCCATGCCGGACGTGTCCTCCATGGTGGGACGGCGCTGGCTCCACGAGAGCTGGGGCGACCGGCCGGTGTTCCTGCCGGAGGTCAACGGCGAGATCACCAACCGGGACTTCTTCGGCGGCTCGCTGGCGGGCATCACGGAGAAGCTGGACTATCTGCGCGGGTTGGGTGTGACCACCCTGTACCTGAACCCCATTTTCGAGGCCGCCAGCAACCACCGCTACGACACGGCGGACTACCGCGCCATCGACCCGCTGCTGGGCAGCAAGGAGGACTTCCGCGCCCTGTGCGACGGGGCGCATGAGCGGG
>UMLK01066759.1_pt1 | contig 10073 bp, 10 predicted proteins | sample 1966541 | NCBI WGS metagenome assembly UMLK01 (sample SAMEA4836198, study PRJEB28245) | human gut metagenome | biome: gut microbiome; material: fecal sample | place: Denmark | collected 2008 | reverse complement strand
CACATATTTCTGTTCCAGACCAGCCTCACTCATGTGGGCAAGACAAAGATAAATCGTTTTTCTTTCCATAGTTGAAATAATATTTTTAGTACAAATGATGATTCAATACAATGCGTCCTCAGCCCCATACCATCACGCCACAATAGCCACCCCCACACGCAGCAAGGATGACATACCGACTTGGCGGAAAGCACCAAGGATCAAAAAATAAAAAAAGAATTGAATAGTTCCCCATCGCAGTATCGCTCTGCGCTACGCCGCCACTCGGATGGGGATAAAGATCATTGAGGTCAAAGCGCGCAACTCATCCTTCCGCGCCTCCATAGACGATTGAGTTTAATTCAAAAGTATAACTATCCACCATTTCCGAGACAGAGTCCAAGAAATCACCCTTTATAAAATCATACTCCTCATCGACAATGCTCTCAAAACGACCGTCCTTAATGCAATATGCCGAGTAAGAGCCATAGGGAAGAACATATTCCTCAAGCCCCAACTTCCTGACCCTCTCAGGAGATTTGCCATAAGCCACCGAAGCCAACATCATAACATTCAAAGCCGTCAAGACATACGGACTATGCGTTGTCAAAAACACAGTACTTTCATATCCCGTAGGTTTCTTTTCCATCTGCTTTAAGAGGCCAACCAACAGCTTGACAAGCTCAAACTGAGCCTTTGGAAACAAGTTCTGCTCCAACTCTTCGACAAACATGTGAAACGACTGGTAAGATGACCGATTCTGGAAATTATTCCATTCCGTGAGCAGAGCCTTTACATTTTTAGGATCCAAATTGTCAAATTGCTTCAAATACTCTGCAGGACTCTTTTTGGCCACAGTTCCCACCTCAGCCGCAAGATAAGTAGCCAGCACCTGTATAGGCAAAGCCGACTGCACACCACTCGAAGCATAATACGGCTTGATTTTTGAGCGGCCATCGGCAAGAGTCAAAACATCACCGTTCTTGGCATCAAAGTGATACTTCATTCTGTCAACAAAAACCAAGTTGAGCGGATGCGCAGCATCAAACTGCGCCCGTGCCTCCCCCCATTCCAAAATAAAATTGAACAACACATCAACCTCCTTTGACCTGTACAAATTCTCGATATTCTGGATAGACGACAACAAATTGCGTTCCGAAGGCAAGAAACTGATTTTTAGATTGTGCTTGTTTTCCGCAAAGTTGGCCTTTCTTACTATCTTCGCATTCCGCTTCTTTCCGTCCATCTCTATCTGGATAGCAGGGCCATCATATTTTATATAGCTGCTATCCGACAGAAAGTCATCATTGAGATGATGAAATTTCTTCAGTTCATTCCAAAAGCGATAATAATGCGTGTACTTAGAAACGATCCCCTCCCCACCTATCATCACCTGCTTTTCGAGCCAGCAGCAAAAACACAGAATCTTCATGAAAGTACTCTTTCCAGTGCTCTGCTCGCCGATCAACAACATAACTTGAGAAACTGGAACATTTCCCGTTTCCACCAAAGGTCCAATATTTCGTATTTCTATTGTCTGCATGACGTCTAAGTTTTATGCAAAGATACAAATAAAATCAGAGAAAATTACCCAGGTCGTCAACATTCGCAACTTTAGTTTCCGCCATAGCCGCATCGGCTGCACTAAGGCCAGCGTCGAGCATTGCCGTGACAACCCTGTCCTCGCATCCGTTTTCCACGACAGTACCCTCGGCAGAAGGTCTTAGCGTTACGAGTTCTTCAGCCCTAATACCCGGATTGGACAATATCTCATAACTGTGCGTAGTTATGATCACCTGTCTTTTTTTGTTGCGCTGAATCTTGGCCACAAATTCTGGTATAGCAGAGACGATCGCTGCATGCAGATTCGTTTCCGGCTCTTCCAAAAGAATGATCCCAGTACCATCAAGCATTGCGAACAAAAAACCAATGAGGCGGATTGTACCGTCAGAGAACATTTGCTCGTTTTGCTTACTTCCTTTTGCCCGCCAATGCTGATACTTAGCCTCAATATGAGGCACACCCTTTTCATCCTTTACGAACGACAAGTTCTCCAGCTGCGGAACAGCAATAAGGAGCACCTCGTTGATGATTTTAAAATACTTATCACGAGTTTTACCATTCAGCAAAGCCAAACGCCTCATGAAGTTACGTCCGAAATAATCCTCCTTTCCCGTAGTCAACATAAACGAGTCTGCGTCCCTGACAAACTGAGGAATCACATTCAAGTATTCCGTTGTTTGAAAGACCTCCTTGACCTCCCTAAACTTTGCATTGACCGTCGGTTGCTCCAGATGAGTATATTTTTTTGTTTCCGAATCATCACCTTGGTATGAACTGTCTCGCAACAAGACCATATCCTTGGATTCATAGTTGTACACCTCCTCACGGTTCACCCAAGCCGCCAAAGTCTGGATGCCACCACCCGTATTGACCATCTCCAATGAATATCTCCACTTAGGTTCCTTCTTGCCATTCTCAGAAATATCCACCTCGATGCATACCTCCATTTTCTGTCTCGCAGCCAAACATCTTATTTTCTTCAATCCGCCACGAACATTCACGGCAGCCTGAAGTCCTCCCCCCCTCCTTGACGATATCACGCAAGAAACGGAAAACATCCAAGAAGTTCGATTTACCCGTTGCATTCGCCCCGACAACGAAGCAACGCTCGGAAAGCCGAACATCACACTCCCGAAAATTCTTCCAGTTATATAGCTTTACTCTTGATATATACATCTTTACACCTATCTTCCACAACACCACAACATAGCGATTCTCCCTGCAGCCGAGCACCAAGATCATGTCCGCTCCATGTCAGAAATTTCACCTATCCAAGCGTTGCCATTAGAAAACATATTAAAAACTTGACGATTGCAAAGATACAAATAAAATCAGAGAAAAAACTCCTTTAGAAGAATTTTTTCAAGCGAGGCTTTGTAGCATTATATAATTAATTGTTGTATTATATAAGAACTCCAAGTTCTCTAAGAGCTGTATTTAAATCACAAGATCTTACACCAATAGCTTTGCATGCATCTGGAATCATGACCCGGTTACGTCGTTGTGGGTTACTTTTCTCATATGTGACCAGAACCATATTCTTTGCGGCTGCTGTCGCAACAAGATACGAATCCGCAACATTTACGTAGTCAGAAATAGCGGACTGACTGAAACCAATGGGATTATTTTTTGCCCAAGCAATGGTTTCAGCCATTTTTGTCATCACAGATAGATCCTGTTTCAAGAAAAAACCACGTGGCGCATTCCGATGAATCCACTCTGTAAGTTCATCACCGCCTTTGTCTATTTCCTCTTTTACCTTATCTATTGAGTGAATATTGCCCGAACGTATGAGTTCTATCATTTTTCCCCAGAATGTTGGCCAAATATCCATTGGCAAATTCTTCTTGGACTCTACGAATATATTTGTATCGAATAAATACTCCATGCCGTGACTAAATGCTATTGGTCATAAAATTATCGTACGTTTTTCCGTATAATCCAGTCAAACGATACGCCTCTGTGTAACTCAACTGCTTATTGTTGACGGCGTTTCTCACATGAATGGCAAATTTACGTCCAACACGTTTTACGCTTGTCAAATAGAAGCTTCCTCCAGAATTCTTCTTGATTCGTGATTGTCGCTGACTATATATCGCCCAAAAAGCTCTGTATTCTGCGTCAGACATGAGTCCCAAATCATGAGCACGTCTCGCCACGACCAACTCACTGGCTTTAAAGCGTCTTGATGCAGATTTCGTATCATTCGTCCAAATATCCCGCAACACTGACGCGGGAACCAAGAACTCAGCTGCAACCCTATCACAATAGTTTTCAGTCGCTTCATGATGTAAGACTTCGCTCCCTGCATGTCCAGCACTAACCCCCAACATAAGGTGAGCAACTTCATGTACAAGTGTAAAAAGTTGCGCACTTTTGCTATCAGCACTATTGACAAAGATGTATGGTGCTTTTTCGTTTACCAAAGCAAAGCCCCTACATTCACTTACTTTCAATTGCCGGTGAGTATTGTTGCCCACCACACCATTATAAGCGAGAAATACACCGGCATCCTCCATTTTTTGACCAAGAAGGCTTACGGCAGCATCAGGAGTTGCCAAACTAAAAGCCCATCTATCATCGAGGCCCAATAAAGTTCTCAATTTACAGACGGCCTCACTTATAGAAGTTTTAGTGTTGATTGATCCAACAAATTTGCATGTGTCTATATCGTTTTCAGCAAAATACTCTTCCAACCACTCTTGTCTTGCTTGAACATTCATGACAGTATCATATACATTCAAGTCAAAATGGTCTTGTTGTCCTGCTTCGCCACGAAACATCGGGAACGGAATATTTTCCATAGGCAAGTTGCTCATAAATAAATATCCGAAAGGAACATAAAATTTTGCGGCGAATTTTTTTAATTGGCTCAAAGTTGGCTGTTTTTCTTGAGACAACCAACCATCAAGCAAAGGAAAAGTCTCTATCGCTTTATCTTCGCTAACTCCTGCTCGTCGTATGACCCAACGAAGCAAGCCTGGTTGAATATTCAATCTTTCTACAGCCATTATATATATTGTTTTACAAAGGTATGGGATTTTTACGACAACGGCAAATTTTGGAGGGAAAATCTGCGAAAAACTTGTCGGACGACATGGAAGGACGGAAAATCAGGCGGCATCTTTCAATAAAGCCATCATTCCCTCGACCTGGCAAATCATTCGCCATCATCTTGCTTTGACTATGAAAAAATGTATTATTCTTGATTGCTTAGCCACGTCACAGTACTAGTGGCAAGCCATCCGTTCATATCCGCCACTTTCACGGGAGCAAGAACGAACAAATCCTCATCTTTCAAAACAGATTTCAGCTTATTGTAAATACTCATTCCCGAAACGCTTTCATTCGTCTTCAAGAAATAGCATCTGGGCATAACAACAACGTCTCACCAACTTCGTCGAACTGCTGAACAAACTGTTCCACCCTTGCAGAATCCTTTATGTCAAAATTCACAATATAGAGCAAAGATACGGTAGTCACGACTCTGATTGGCAGAAGCAAATGTCGTTTTCGCAATAGGCTTACGCCCTATTCCAAGATGGTATTGCTTTGCTCTATGTGCTTCAAAAGCAACAATCAGATCTCGCAAACTCTCTCGATTACTCAGTTGGCCAAACATCATAGCAAGCAACTGATTCCAACAAGTGAAATGCTTCACATAGCGGTTTCCATCATACTTGTCAACCAAATGGCGAAACTTGTTATTGTCGAGAAATTCTATCAATTGGGAGAAAACGTATTTGTCTTTGTTCATCGTGCAATGTTATAGATAACTGCAAAAGTACAAATTCAAATCGTCGCACCCTTGAAATCTCTTGCAAAAGACTGTGTTTCAATTAATTCAAAGAGCGATTAGTCCACTTTAACGGGACAGTAGTGAGTATCTAATATTATTTTTTCTGTTTCCATATGACTGCTTTATAAGTTAAACTCATAATAAATAAAAGCTACCTATAAAAGTATTGGCAAAATGTATTATTTCCAATTTATTGTATTCTTATGTCGTCAAATCTTATAAATCCATATCAATCTTTTCACCGACAGTATCTAAATAGGTATTTAAATCTATTGCTGGTACAGTACCTATCAGTTTTAGATATTGCACTAGTTGTAAGAAAAAAGTAAAAATCGAGTTCTCGGGATGTTTGTTGAAATTTACATTCTTTACTTTACGGGAATCATAAAGATCCCATATTGCTTTTGATTCTGTTCCTTTAAAATTAGCAAACCCCTTGTCATACTCTATATAAAAGCTGTATTTATCAGCACAACAACAAAGGTCAAGGCTTTGCATACCTGTGAGTTTTCTAAGATTCGCCTCTATTGTGTTGGTCTGCTCATAGCTGCTTGTTGAAGACAAAATACCTCCCAAGATAGGACTTAGTGGACGAGCTGGATATGTACAACCAGTACATATCATAGGAATAGAGGTGCGTTTCAGTTTTCTGACGCTTTCGATTTTCTGACCTGCATATTCTATGTTGTTCTTGATGTCTTGCTTTACCTCAAATACAGCATACACCCCTTCTGCAGGAATGTATTTGAATCCATTGTGGTTAAATATGAAAGGAGTATAGAAGACATCATACAATACTATGTCTATCTGTTGGCTTACATTTCCCTCATGGTCTATAACCATCGCCTTGTCAACATTATACCGCTTAGGCAAGTATGCGCGGAAGAACTCTATCCATTTATTTTCCGTAGCATCCCCTTTGCTCCCTTGATGACAAATGGCGATTCTATTGATGTTCAATGCTGCCTTCATTTCATCCTGTAAGTCAGCGAACATTTCTTTCAAATCTATCATACTTTCAAATTTCAATAATATACCTTTTTCGTATAAGTAAGCTGTGCTGCCAGTTATACAACTATCATTTAATGAGATTATAAACAATAATGGAGTTGCCAAAGCAACATTCTTGTCATTGGCTATACACAACATTGCTTGACTATCAGCATAGCTATATTGTGTTGTTCCTTTCGGATGTGTATGCCATTCTCCCAAATAGGTAAGTCCTTCCTCTGCAAGTTTTTTCCATGTTTGCTCCATACCACCTGTTTCACGCATGAACGAAGCATGGGTGCTTTCCGTTTTAGAAGGCATAACCAAACGTTCCACGATAGCTTCGTGACTATCTTCGGAAATGCGCCCTGCAAACATTCCACCCGTTTCATTTGGGAAAGAAGCAAAAGCTTTGCTATACATCTCGTCTAAAATGTTTTGGCTGACTTTTAGCGAGAGGTTTCTTGGAGCAATAACGTATTTCATAAGCGGTTTATGAGCATGCCATCCTGGGTTTCTGAAACATAAAAGTTGCTTTCGGGCTCAGTTGCAGTCAACATCCCTACAATGTGTTTTAAGGCTAATTGGAGTTTTGCCGCAATATCATTGTAAGAAGCTTTGAATGTCGGGCTCCAACATCCAGTAGGGTAGAACATATCTGTCGTATCAGATTTGATTATTTTCGTATAGATGAATTTGACAGTTTCCGTGATATTGTTTCCCAGTACACAAACAAGCTCGTTGGCATGATTGCTGATAGATATATTGATAAGTTTGGCTCTGAGATTCAATTTGTCAAGCACATACATCATACCATCGTCGGTGCTACAATCAAAGATGATGTCATATCTGTTCAAAATTTCTTGTACGGCGTTCTTGGCTTCATCTTTATCCATTGTTAGCTTTATCCAAGAATCTAAATCCTTTGGAGGTATTTCGCATTGTACAAATGGAGATATAGACTGTAAGATGCTCCTTAACTCATAAGGTTTGTCAGAAATACCAGAAAGAAAATCATATTCAGATCGGCAGATATTGCCAGGCTCATTTAAGTCCACGTCATACAAACTAAGATACTTGGATCCACTCCGTGTAAGCGTTTTGGCAACCATGCTCCCAATAGCACCTATACCGATTATCAGAATTTTCTTATCTACTAACGAAGAGGGCAAGCAGCCTCTTCCAAAGAAATAATCATAAGAACAGTTGTAAGAGGATGCCCAATCTATGACAGTCTTTGTATATGAATGGTAGATGATAGGTCGCCCTCCGCACTTCACTTTTTCCAACTTTATTGGAAAATCATGCGCTTTGAGCATAGCAACCTGCCAACGCATTTCCCCATTAGGGATTTTATAGCCACAAAACAACGGAACTCTTTGAGCCTCATTTTTAATTTGCGAACGCTTGAAAAGAAATTGCATTTGAAACCATGAGAACAAGGAGGACATATCATTATAGAACTTCGACACAAATTTGTCGTATAGGGAAGGCGCTTTTTCCAAGAAGCAATAAATCCCCTCGTAGCCCTTTTGCTTTTTATTACCCTTTCCCCATTGGCAGACATATTCTTCTCCACTTGTCTTACTATGAAAGGTGTTAGCCAAGAATGTGGCCATTAACTTTCCATCATGTACACCAGGCACAAGCTTTGTTAAGTCAACTGTGCCATAGTCATTCTTGGGAAACTCTTTGTTGGTATCTGTATAGAGAAAATTATAATAGATGTCCTCTATGAGATTACGATCAACCACAAGTTCTTCATAATGTTCATCCTTTTCCATTCTCACATAATACTTATCAATCCATTCTTTTAGGCGCAACAGATCTATCTCTAATTGTTCCTTAGGATTTTCGACTTTAGGTGTATGCAAGCAAAGAAAGCCAGAGCGCATGATATGAGGATATGCGATCAGAGATTTATTGAAAAAATGGATAGACTCGCTATTATCCACTTTTAATGGATAAAACGGAGCTATACGGACATCCCATTGCAGGGGAGGTTGCCCTTTTTCTGTTTGAACATCAATAAGAATTTTTTTGCAGGAATTGTCCTCCTTAATATCTCCTTTCAGTTCAACAAAAGAAAGGCTGTCAATAACTTCTTTAATAGCTTTCTCTTCTATCATCTTTATCCAAATCTCTGAGGGCTCTGTGGATAAGATACACCACTGAACCCTTCTTTTTGCTTGTAACCATCGTTTTGTTTTTCCTCATATTTCTCATTTTTCGGGAAATAATAAGGCAGGAAAGTCTCATCATTAGCCTCAATGTTTCTGAGCATATTGTCCATATCACTCTTCAAAGACTGTCGTTTATATGAGTCCATGGAGGCTACAACGTCATTGTTACCATTTCCTGGGTCATAAAGATGGAAACTATCTATTGTGATGTTGTCACGGATGTATTCCATTGTGGCCTTCAAGTCTTCCCATAATCCAACAGAGTCTTTTCCATTAAGAGCTTTTATTGTAATCAACTCTAATAAAAACGACTTATAATCTTTGCCCTTATGCTTCTTCCATATCTTTAAAAGTCGAATAACTTTGCGTTCTGTATTCTTTCCGCTAATATGCTCAATCTGCTTGCTGATGTTTGTTTTTATACACGTTCCCTTTTTAAATCCCCAAAGATCCTCATTGAAACAAAGGTTTAGATCCTTTGTTTCAGTGTAATCATCATCAGATAACTCTCGTCCAGGAACTACATCTATTTGAATGGGAAGTTCATCACCGTCCTCTTTAGGAAATTCCAAACCGATTGACACTTTTTGTTTTCTAACGACACTACCATACTTTTCGGTTAATGTATTATAAACATCATCGAACATATTTTGCAGTGTGTCAAAAGCATCATGTTTGAAAGGCTCTACAACATCCACATCAAACTTAATGTTTGTGGCTGTATGTTTTGCCATACTTCCAGAATTGAAAGCCGTATATTTTTTGTCACCATAGTGATCAGACATGACTTTTTTAATGTCATCACGCTTGGCTTTTACTTTTGCAACGAACTTTTCGATGTGACGCAACTTGTGGGTGTGCAGCACTTCACCTAAATATTTATCTCTATCAAAACTCATTTTTTTCTAATTTCCGCAGCACTATAAGTTAGCATTTTATAAGTACCTGAGCAACAACAAGTTGCCCAAGACTTTACCATGCCGGATTTTTCACCTACCTTAGTGCTGCGAAAACAAGTATAGTAAAAAAGTCCGAATGACATGGCGAAGGTACAAATAAATTCCGAGAAACTTACTCCTTTTGGAGGATTTTTTCGGTCATGGAGCAATTAGCTATATATCACCAATACAGCATCCACACTATTTTTCAAGCAGTTACGCATATATGTTTTTTAAAAAAAGAATTACTATCGCTTTTAGGGCGAAGGCGAACCTAAGCGCACCCCATCACCTCACTTGTTTTCTCGACATAGAAACATGGAAGCATAGCCCGATAGTCCTTATCCCCTTCTTTCATGCGGGTAAGGATATCCTCTATGTACCTACCAAAACTCAAATTGTTCATCTTGCAGCTTTCATATAGAGAATACATGAAGGCTAGATTTTCAGCGGCCCCATGACTGCCAGCCTTGCCCCCCAGTTGCGCCGCCCCATTGCGAAATGCTTGAAACAGCGCTCAATGGCTATATTGTGGTTTTCCGCTTACTTCGAAGACTGGCAATACAGGCATATATAATGAATGATTCTTCTTTAAAAGTTGGCAGTCCGCAGACCACCAAC
>UMLK01081122.1_pt1 | contig 10154 bp, 8 predicted proteins | sample 1966541 | NCBI WGS metagenome assembly UMLK01 (sample SAMEA4836198, study PRJEB28245) | human gut metagenome | biome: gut microbiome; material: fecal sample | place: Denmark | collected 2008 | reverse complement strand
CTGACACAAGGTTCTTTTCCGGGATTGGAAATACTATGACATCGAAAGCTGGTCGATAAACTGCCGGACAAGGCGGGGCGTACGCCAGCCATGAACGGGAAAGACGAAGCCGATGGCCTCATGTTCTCCGAGGGTATAACGTCCCTCTCCCCCTATCGCGTCGGCCATATTGACAAGCCGATCTCCCAACCGCTCGGCAAGCGTCTGTGCTGCCCATAGCGTGTTTCCTGTGCCTGAGAAATAGAATATCATGGTACAAAGATAATGCAAATCGAGAGCAATACAAAAAGAATCACATTCTTTTTTATTGCCGAGTGCAGCTTATCTTATCAAAAGATAATGCAAATCGAGAGCAATACAAAAAGAATCACATTCTTTTTTATTGCCGAGTGCAGCTTATCTTATTGCAAATCGAGGAAGATTTTTATCTTTTATAGAAGACAAAAGCAAAATTGTCCCACATTTTATCTTCTATAAAAGATAAAAGTCGTATATTTGCAAAAAGTTTCTTCTATAAAAGACAAAATCATGGCAACTATTATTCGTCAATCATATATCGACAAAATAGAAAGGTTTCTTGGCAAGGAGACCATCATCGTCTTAGTAGGCCAACGTCGTGTGGGCAAAAGCTGCATGATGAAGATGATTCGTGACCGTAAAATATCAGATAGCAGCAACAATATCATCTATATAGATAAGGAGAAAAGAGAGTTTGACCACATTCAGACCTACCAAGATCTCAACGAGTATATCGGACAGCATTTTCATTCCGACAAACATAATTATATCCTTATTGATGAGATACAAGACATCAAGGAATTCGAACGCTCCATCCGAAGCTATCGTACAGAACCCAACACAGATATTATCATCACAGGTAGCAATGCTCGTATGCTGAGCAACGAACTAAGCACCATCATAGGCGGGAGATATAAGGAAATCTATATCCAGTCGCTAAGCTACAACGAGTTTTTGCAATTCCATCATCTATCGGATAATGACGAAGCGCTTGCTCTGTACATTCAGTATGGTGGCCTGCCTGGCTTAGCCAAAATAGGTTTGGAAGAAGACGACGCCCGTGAGTATCAGATAGATATCTACCACACCGTCTTGCTCAAGGATGTCATCATGCGCAACCAGATAAGAAACGTACCATTCTTAGAGAATCTGGTGCGTTTTCTTGCAGATAATACAGGCAAGCTCATCTCTGCCAACAGTATCGCCAAATACATGAAATCGCAAGGTGAATCAATAACCTCCACGGCCATCATCAACTACATTTCCTTCCTTTGCGAAGCCTACATCCTGCACAAGGTGAACCGCTATGACATCCACGGCAAACGAATCTTTGAAACCAACGACAAGTTTTACTTCGAAGACAACGGCATTCGAAATGCCATTGCTGGAGGAACGCGCGAAGGAGACATTGAGAAAGTGATAGAGAATATCATCTATCAGCATCTCATACGTTTGGGCTATCAAGTATATGTGGGACAATTGCAAGCTGGAGAAATCGACTTTGTATGTACCAAGCCGGGAGGTGAACGCATCTATGTACAAGCGTCCTATATCATCTACGACAAGGCAACGAGAGAGCGAGAGTTTGGCAATCTTCATGCCATCAAGGACAACTATCCGAAGTACGTTATCTCCATGACCCCTCTGCTCACCAAGAATGATGATGACGGCATCACGCACATACATCTTCGCAAGTTTCTGACAGAAGGACTATAAATAGCAGACTTATCATATTGGGGCGCGCCCCAAAAAGCCCCTGTCCATGCTCTACCTTGCCCTCGTGGCTATCGTTGCAACAAGCGCATTTTTCACCCCTTTTTATGAAGTTATATTCATAGGCCGATGAAGTTAACTTCGTAGGCCTATGAATATAACTTCATCGGCCCACGAAGTTAAGTTACTTTTTCGGGCGATATATATGAGCTGTGCAAAACCATAATACTCCAAAATAGTTCATAAAATAGGGGCACCTGCAAAAACCTGTATTAGATAGCGTGAAATTGAAATAAAAGTATGACCTTTGCATCCGTTAAAGAATAGTCTTATGCAGAAGGGACCATTAGTAAAGCTTTTAAGCTACATATTGCCATCCGAGTTCAATGAGTATTTTGATCTTGTAGATATGCTTGATGCGGAACGTTCCCCAGAACTTATCCTTCATCTCTATTTGGATGAAAAGTGTATGCAACCTGATGGTCATACGGATTTGTTACCTAATTGCTTCTATCCGAAGTCCTGCATAAATGACTTTCCGATACGTGATCATCGTACTGTCCTACATATACGTCGTCGCCGTTGGAAAGACGGCATTGGCAATAGTTATAGCAAGAGTTGGGAATTGGTAACCCAAGGCACACGGCACTCGAAAGAGTTTGCCGCTTTTTAAAAGAATTGCTTGGATACATCCCGATAACTTTCTACCAAAATTTTAGAACGTCAGTAATTCCACGAATGAGAAAAACATTCAAAAACCATCCCAAATGGCTAAAAATGAATTAGGATTTAAGCCTCGACACATATAAAAACAACGGAAACCCTTGTAAATAAATGGATTTCCGCTGCTTTTGCAAGATTCATTTTTGCTTGAGAGTAAATATTAGGATTATTCTTCTTCAAAAATTTCCCTTACATCAAAGTCTGTTATTTCTTCGTCAGAATCGTTGTCATAGATTTCGATATTACCTTCTGCTTGATTAACATACAGAACAGCCTTGTATTTCTCGTCATCACTAATGACTTCAGTGCTGTTTTCACTGTCTCTGATTGTCTCTGCGTTGATGTTTGCACTTGGGATTTCATCTATCTCCCATTTTTCACCATTGTTTAACGAGATGATAAGCTTTGTTGCGTTTTGATTAAAATTCTTCATATGTTTATTTATTATTAAGTTAGGGAAAATATACGACTATTTGACACTTGTATTTCTTAACAACGCACCACCTAATTTACCCAAAATACTCTTGACTTTTTGTTTTTTCTCTTCCTTTTTCGCTTTTTCTTGCACTTGGCTTGTGGTGCTTATGTCAGACTTAATATTTGAGCCATCAACACGGAATGTTACATATCCATTTTTTGACAGGTTCTCCAAGTCTTTCATATCATCTTTGCTGATAACCTTGCCAATGGTCATAACACTCTTGTTTCCATGGTACTCCTTCAATTCCATCTTACATACATCGTTTCTACTATATGAAACTTCTCCGTTTATTGGGTTTTTGATGGCTTTAGTCAACTGAAGGACACAATCAACTCCATCTTTCAGCGTTATTATAGAACTTAATTCCAACGTCTTTCCCGTTACGTTGCTAATAACACAAGGCCATGCAAATCTCTCGCATAATTGCTTGTACATTTCATTTTCGATATTGTCAATAGAAGAAACAATATCAACGGTACGGGCGATTTGGTTTTGTGCAACAGAAATAAAAGACATCTTGAATGAAACTTGTGTTCCATTCATCACAAAATTTTCTAATTTAATCAGATATTGTGCGCCAATTGCTTTCATTTGTTCTACGACATGGCCATCAAGGAAATCTTCACTTTTTTGAAGTTCTCTTTCTGCTCGTATTTCGGGAAGATGGTCATGTTCTATAAGTTGAGTACCTACATTTTCAGTAATAGCACTATAGACAGCATTGTTAATACGACGCTTCGTCAATCCTTCGTAAGAATCAAGTTCGTATTGCAAGCCAAAGAAAGTAACTGCCATTTGGTTTGTACCACTGAATATAGGATGTCTTAAGTTTCTGAAAACAACAATATCAGAAGTGTTCCCGACATTGTTATTTGCCTTGACTTGAACATATCCTCCAACTCCTTTGGGATTTGATGCCACACCGACCTCATCTAATATCTGAATTGGAACTGTGCTATTGGCTATTTGCATGTTGTTTTTGGACAATCTAAACGCATAGAATTTGTCATTACTCTGGATCATTCCGTTGGGTTGATATGCTCCCAAATTCCATGTTTTACCGTCAGCTTGTGCAATAAAGTATTGTTCGGGGAACACCTCTGTTATTTGTTCGTCAAGGGAAGCTTCAAATTCCTTAATTAACTTCCGTGCTTGCTCTCTCATGTCTGCTTCTTCACCCAATCCAATGGCAGCAGAACGATAGAGTTTATGATAACCAAAGTTGTTTGTAATACTGATGAGGCGAGTTGCAATTTCGGTTTGAAAAGCTGCTTCATTCTCTCCATAATTCGTAATGTCTACAAGAAAGAGGTAATCCGCTCCTTGATTTTTAGCTTGAACGGAAATACCGTCGAGATAATCTTCAAGTTTATTCTCTTCAATCAATTGCTTTACCTGTGAATTGGCCTCGTCATCACGGTTCACAATGCCAAAATTCATGTTTGAGAACTTTTGTATACTCAATGCTCTCAACGTTGTTTTTAGCATCTGCATGGTTTCATCGTCTATGGTCTTTACAAAGTTTCCATCGCTAAATGTAAAATTGCGACCTTCCACAATGATAGCCACATTGCCACGATGCTTAATCGTGCCATCAGCATTTACAGACGTTTGTGCTGAAGCTGTTGTTATTGACAGAATTGTCAATAAGAAAAGAAATAATTTATTCATTCTGTTATTTTTTTATTAAAATCTAATTCTGAAACAATCAACACGGTTGGGGTTGTTGCGAAGATATTCACATGCCACATTCTTTAAGGCATTAACACGTTGCCTCTCATTGCTTAATTGGTGATGGGCAACTCTTTCAGAAGCCGCAAGTTTGTTGTTTCGATATGCGACATCCGCTTTGTCCATGTTCCGCCTATGTTGGGCGTCTTTTTTGTATTCACTCCAAGCCCTATCTTCTCTCCGTCTATTATCTTGGTATTCTCGTTCCTCTTTTCTCATTGCTTCCCTTTCTTCTGCCGACACTTGCTGTTCTGCTTTTCTAACAAGGGCCGCATATTGTTTGTTTTGGTCTACATTTTCGCCTTGTTGGTAATTCCAAAGAGTTTTGAGGGCATCCTGAGGTTGATGCATTGCCAAGAGACTATTAGCCGTTGTCAATACCTTGTTATTTGCTATTCTTTGTTCTTCTAACATCTGTTGCCTTATTGCTTCGTCTCTTTGATTGTAAACTATTTGAGCCTTTTCCATAGCCTTCCCATGTAGTGAAGTCAATTCATCCGGTATCATCATAAGCCATGTGATAGCCTCGTCATAATTTCCATTTGCCACACTCGCATCTGCATTTGCAAAATAAGAGTCAATGTGAGCTTCGTAGTATGAAAGTATCTTCGCTTTTGCGGCTTCAAAAACTTTTGATACATTCTCATAGTTTACATTCAATATGGCATTCTTTATTGCGAGTTCTTTCTTTGTAGCAGAGCCTTTCAATGGATAAGAGACTGAAGAAAAAACCGTGCCATTGTTTGCATCTACAATAGTTAGGTATATATCACCACGAGCAACATAAACATTTTTCATACCTCCTTCCGCAACGTCTATGTTGTTGATGACAATATTGGGGGAAATATTGAAATTTCCGCTACCAAAAGAAGAATAACCCGACTGTGAGGCAAATTTGACAAGTTTGTCTTCAATGATATTGCGGAAAGTCTGAGTCTCGTCCGATGAGGATTCTTCTATTTTTACACCTAATGCTATCTTTCCTATATCGTCAACAGTCTGTGCATATACAGTAGAATGTGCTGTCAGTGATAATGCTATTATAATCAGATATTTTTTCATGTCTGCCTATTTTATTGTTATATATAGTGTATTGCCCTTGTTGCTCCTTGATATAGGTATTCCTAAAGAGCGGAAGAAGCGTAACATATCCATTCCAAATCTTGATGCAGTATAGTTTTTGCCTGCTGCATCAAGAAGAGGCATCTTTACATCGTCAAATATCATTTTCATTGGACTTACACCCTGCAAATGGTAATCTCCATTCAGAGCGTTTTCTGATACCCAAAGCTCTATTTCATCTTGCAGTAATAAACCCTGTGAGCCAACACTTGATTCCATTGTATAGGTTGAGTTTTCTTCAAAGCCTATTTGAAGCATCAAGGAGCGTCCGTTTTCAGATATATCGGTAAATTTCATCTGTAGAATCCGTAAGAAATCATCTGCACAAGACGCAATAGCCCTCATCCCGAGTTTGCCAATATCGTTGGTATAGAAATTTCCGCTTTCTCCGACTTTATTAGATAGAGACGTTCCGGAGGCACAATCATATCCCGTGATGGTGATCTTCACGTTGGAATCACCTCCGCCTCTTGTATTACAAATAATTTCGGCCTCAACATAGATATCCGCTCCCGACATGTCAATTATTTGTGATTTTATGTCGGACTTGTTATCCAAGTTAAGGACGTTTCCACTCTCAATAGATTTTAGTTTTGCAACGAAATCCACAGTTGAGAAACCTCTTTCGTCAAAAGCCTCTTTTATTTTGGTAAGTACTATGCGTTTGTTTTCGTCTGCTTCAAGTACAGTTCGTATGTCTTCGCCCTCCTTTGTATATGGGATGACCATTATTTTGGGTTGGACAACAGTTTGTGCCTGCATAGGGATTGCCAACATGCAAGCCAATATAGCCATTACTAAGTTCTTCATAATCCAATCTTCTTTCTAATTCCGTTTTTGTCTAAATCTTTTCGGAGCAATGATACCTTTACAAATACCTCGTATTCAGTTCCTTTTCTGTTATCTGCCTTTTTGAATTTTGACAAAGCATTGAATGATGAAACAAAATCGGTAAAACGATAGTTGAATAGGTCATCAAAATAGTAGGAATATTTTTGGATGGCCGTTTTCTGTCCATCTTCCAAAAGTGGCTTTGCATATTGCGTGTTTGGGCATCCATCAAATAGTAGTATTCTCAATGCCGCAATCTGTGCTTCAGCATCAATTTTTTTCTTGTCCTTACAGTATACAATCATCCTAATTTCAACATCTGAATTGGAGGTTGTTTCAGCATGTATGGTTCTGTAATCAGAAATTTGAGCCATAACCTTTATTGGAACAAGAAATGTAAGCAGTAAAAGGACATAGTTAATGCTTTTCATTTCCGCCCTCCTATCAGTCTTTCGATTTTCTTTTCTAATTCTGAAAGTTCCCGTTGTGGGGGTAGTTCTATACGCTCTTGTTTAGTTAGTTCTACCTTTTTAGGGCTATTATCATCCAAACTATCCAAGACTGCAAGTTGTTCAATTGGTTTGGCCTCAACTTTTGATGTTTGAAACTCTTTACCAAGTTTATTTGCAATAACTTCCTCGATGTTCCCTTCTGTGCTTATTTGCGAAACAGCTCCCTTATCTTGTTTTGAATCTGTCATGAGTAAAGAACTTTTATGCACCCATGACCCGAAAGTGCGGTTATTGAATTTAAGTAAGACATAAAAAGAAAAGCGGAGTCAACATTATCTCCATTCCAAGTGTGAGCCTTCGACTGCTCGTGATTCTGAATAGAGAAATGAACAACTCCGCTTGGATGTATTTCGCTTGAAACACGAATACAAACCAAGAAGAGCGTCTTTCCATCCTACTCTTGAATCACGTTGTGAGTTGTCGAAGTTCACACTTAGAGTAAGCGAAATGCGCTTTCTTCAATATGTCTGCTAACAAAGCCTAATAAGGCCATATAGCATTGCAAAGGTACGCATTTTCTTTGAAAGACGCTCTATTTTTAGCAGAAATCTGTCTGACAGATGCAATTTTTAACCTTAATTTCGCAACACTATTGTAAATTAAACTCTTTAAGTATCTGAGCAACAAAAAGTTGCCCAGGATTTTGTCATGTCGAAGAATTCACTTATCTTAGTGTTGCAAAATAAGCAAGAGAATTCAACGGTCGAGTAAGTGGAGGGAATTTCACCCTCCCTTCTCACAGAACCGTGCTTGATAGTCTTCCATCACACGGCTCTTCGTACTTAACCTTTTTTGTTTAAAAGGGTTTTGCCTCGTTCATTGTTTCATCCTCAATTTCTTAAGTTGGACTTTAAATCTGGCTAAGCACGCTACCCCCTTTCGCTCCTTCCCCATTACAGAGACTTCAACACTACTACGAGGTAGTCCGCCACAGACATGGACATCAGTACTTTCTGCCTTGCGTGTCACGGCTCTCGGCATTTTCCCTTAGCATTCCATGCCTATTTCTCCTGTTCCTCTAAAGAGCCCATGTCAAGTTCATGCCACCTATACACCGCACACCCAGCAGACAGTAAACAGGTTTCCTCTGCCATTATCCCAAGGTAATCTATAGACCTTGATTCTGATGTGACTTGCAAACTTTGCTAACGATGCTTCATCAATGGTTCACTTGCGTTCATCTCCTTGACACATACCTTGCCAACCTTACGGAAGGCTTTCAATTGTCGTTCACTACCCATCTGTTTCCATCAGAGCAGCACAAAGTGGTTTGCAATCAGCACCTGCATGCCGAATGCAGTGGGTCTGCCACCATCTCTTTAGAAGTTACGACAGAAACCTATCAAATATAGCCAATATCAGACTTCATTCTGTCTCAGGACACACATGACATGGCAAAGGTACAAATTAAATCCGAGAAATTCACTCCTTTTGGAGGAATATTTTCAATCATGGAGCAATTTGACTCCACATTGTCATCTGTAATCGACTCAACCCTCGGTCTAAGGTGTAGATCATTCCATTTCATAGCACGTTTTCTCGCCATGGCAGAGCTTAAGTAAACTTAGGTTTGTCTCTGTACCAGCCAAGTGGATCAGGACATCAAGGCGGTATGTGCTGAATATCTATACCTGTAACAATGCTTACGCAGATATTTTTCAGACTGATTTTGGATAACGCCTACAACTTATGGGTATGATACTGCGTATTGCCTCAAGTCGCATTGTAGTGTAAAGGGGTGTTGTGGGCTGAAGTGGGTGTTTCAGTTCAATTATCGGCAAAATTCATTAATAAGAGGACGCGTGCATGCAAGAAGGACGTTGAAGGGCTTGAGGTAAACTATAATAACGACATCCAAAACAACGTTTTACAACCAAGACAGCAGTTCTTTTTCTGTTTTTTTAAAAAACGCTTGGCTAATTCAGATTTTCTTCGTAACTTAGTAGCTTGAAACGTAGAGCATGCAGAAAAATGGCGAAGATAGTAAATAAATATCCCGTAGGAATTCAGACTTTCTCGAAGATTCGCGAGAACGGTTATTTCTATATAGACAAGACCCAATTCATCGTGGATTTCCGGGAAAAGCAGATGTCGTATGTCTTTCTGAGTCGTCCAAGACGATTCGGAAAGTCGCTCTTTGCCTCTACCCTTCAAGCCTATTTCGAGGGAAGAAAGGAGCTTTTCGAGGGATTGGCCATTGCCGAATACGAGAAGGAATGGGTGAAGCATCCCGTGCTTCATTTTGACCTCAGTGGTGCCAAGCATTTTGATGCTGATGCCTTGAACAATTATCTTAATCTGGAACTTTTACCCTACGAAGAGCTTTATGGTAAGAGAGAAGGCGAGATTTACCCTAATGAAAGACTGGAAGGTATCGTAAAGCGAGCTTACAAGCAGACGGGCGAAAAGGCAGTCGTTATCATTGATGAATACGATGCCCCTTTGCTGGATGTGGTGCATGAGAAGGAAAACCTGCAACCACTTCGCCGCATCATGCAAAACTTCTACAGCCCTCTAAAGAAGCTCGACCCATACCTGGAGTTCTGTTTCATCACGGGTATCACCAAGTTCTCACAACTCAGCATCTTCAGCGAGCTCAACAACCTCGACAACATCAGTCTGTTCGACCAGTATTCGGCCATCTGTGGTATCAGCAAGACGGAACTAACCACGCAGATGAAACCAGACGTCGAAGCATTGGGCGAAGCCCTTGGCATGACGTACGAAGAGTGTCTGAAAGAGCTGACGCAATTCTATGACGGCTATCATTTCAGCGAGAAGTCAGAAGACGTCTTCAATCCGTTCAGCCTGGTGAAGGCGCTGAACGCACGCAAGATAGCCCCTTACTGGTTTGGTTCGGGCACGCCATCTTTCCTCTTGAAATTGCTGGATAAGTATCATGTCAACCTTGCTTCTTTGGAGGGTCAGGAGGCGGTCTTGAGTTCCTTCGACCAATCGACAGAGGAAATGACAGACGCCCTGCCTTTGCTTTATCAGAGCGGTTATCTGACCATCAAGAAGTA
>UMLK01014257.1_pt1 | contig 10226 bp, 8 predicted proteins | sample 1966541 | NCBI WGS metagenome assembly UMLK01 (sample SAMEA4836198, study PRJEB28245) | human gut metagenome | biome: gut microbiome; material: fecal sample | place: Denmark | collected 2008 | reverse complement strand
TGTTCAAAAGCCCTTTCCCAGCAATGGGAGAGGGCTTTTTTTTTGCGTGGCATTTTCATTGCTTCTGAATGTTCCCGGGAATAGCGGGCCAAACCGCAAACATTTCAACAATTCCACTAAAAACTCGAACCTATTTTCTAGCAAAATGCCTCTTGATATGTTGTATGGGGGGGGGGGTAAACTTGAAGAGCAGACGGTGCCTTTTGGGGTGGGCGCCTGCAAAATAACAAACGAAAAGGGGAAGAGAACATGAGAAAAAAGAGTACGAGACTTCTCAGTGCAGCACTTGCGGCGTGTATGATGGCTTCCACCCTGCCGGTGAGTGCGTTTGCGGCACAGCCGGCTGCGGCCAGCGCAGAAAGCAGCGTGAGCACGCAGGCGGAGGAAGACGCTGTTGCTATTGATGCGACAAACTTCCCGGATGGAGCATTTAGACAATATGTAGCAGATAATTTTGACAAAGATAAAGATGGTGCGCTGAACCAAACGGAAAGAAATGCCGTTAAGGAAATTAGGATAAGCAATAGCGGATGCACAAGCCTGCAGGGACTCAAATACTTTTCGAAGTTGACCGACCTATTCTGCAGTGACAATAATTTAACGGAACTGGACGTGAGTGAAAACCCGGAACTGAAGTGGTTGATATGCTATAACAACAGTTTGACGTCATTAAATTTGAACAAAAACACAAAACTTGAAAGCTTGAATTGCAACAAAAACAAGTTGACAGTTCTGGATTTAAGGGAAAATAAAAGCTTGTGGTGGTTGTGGTGCAATAATAATTGCCTGACATCGCTGGATTTGAGAAACAACCCCAAAATCAGGGATTTGCAGGTTGGTTCCCAACGCTACCAAATTCTGGCGAACGACGATCGGACATATGATCTGCATCAGCTGCCGGGGAAATTTGTGTTAGATGGCGTTACCACCGGCAGCTGGAAAGGCGGTACGGTTGACCCGGCAACATGGATTTTGAAAGCGAACAGCACTACAGTTACTTATGATTACGAAGTCGATGATGATGGGTTTGAGTTTTCTGTTACGCTGGATGTGCATTGGCACAACTACCAGTGGGAACATGATGGCACCAAACACCGGAAGGTGTGCACCACCGCAAACTGCCCGGGCCTGACGGCAGACCAGGAGGCCGAAGGCCCCCACATTTACACCAACGCAAAGGACATTGACTGCAACACCTGCGGCTATGTGCGTCCGCTGTATACCGTGACGGCCGAGAACGCTACCGTAGAACTTGAAAACGAAGTGCTGGCCGCCCCCGTGGCCGCAGGCACTGAAGTGATTTTGACTGCCGGAGATGCTCCCGAAGGAAAGACATTTGCAGGCTGGAAGCTGTATCAAGTTGTAAATGATACTGAGAGTGAAATCACGGACGAAACAGAACTTGCCAAGCTGTTGGAGAATGGCATCGCCACTACCGCGACCCTGACCCTGACCATGCCCGCCTATAATGTTAAGGCGGAACCGTATTATAGCAATATTCCGTATAACATCACACCTGTAAACTGCACTGTGGATAAGACCGAAGCTGCTAAGGGCGATACTGTAACAGCAACGCGCAGGGCGCTGAAAGCCAACGAGCGCTTTACCGGCTGGACGGTGACGGTGAATGGTGTTGAGCAAGACACGGACACCTTCCTGAAACCGGACGCGGACGACCCCACCAAAGTGAGCTTTGTCATGCCGGCTGAGAACGTGGAAATAAAGGCAAACTTCAAGGGGATTCCCACGCTGAACCCCACTCTGAGGGTCGGCGACCATGTGACGGCGACCATTGAAGGCAGCGATGCGTCCGTACCGAGCGGCAGCACTGTGCCCGTGCCAAAGAATAAAATTGTGCACCTGACAGCCACTGTGCCGGATGGACAGCACTTCATCAGCTGGACGGTGCTGGTAGGCGGTGAGGAACAGAAAGCAGACACCTTCCTGACGACCCCGGACGAGAACGACCCCACCAAGGTGACCTTTACCATGCCGGATAAGAACGTGGAAGTAAAGGCAACCTTCGCGGAGGACCCCATTCCTGAACCCGACCCGGTTGGACCCAGCGATACCGGCAACATTCAGGGCGCGATCTCTGCTGTGGTCGTGGGTGCTGCCGCAGGTGCTATCATCTATGAAGCCGGCACCGGCATCTACCGCGTCATCAATATGCCCGGCATCCCCATGCCCTCCAACCGCATCGAGCTGGCCGAGCTGCTGTGGGAGCACGCCGGCAAGCCTGAGCCTGTAAGCACCGCCCTCTACAGCGACATCGACGAGGGCGATACCGACGCACAAAAGGCCGCCCGCTGGGCAGTGGAGCAGGATCTGATGAAGGACGATGCGGACAACAATAAATTCCACCCGGCCTTCCCCGTCAGCAAGCTGCGCACCTGCCTGACCTGGAACGCCGCAAAAGAAAAAGGCTTGTTTGACAAGACCGAAGAATAAAAATCAGGACCCCGAGGGGGCTGCTGTACCAAATGTGGTGCGGCAGCTCCTTTTCTCGTTTTCGGGTGTTGGAATTGCGCCCGGCCCGTGGTATACTGACAATAGCATGTTTTCGGCCTTTGACCGGACAAGTTTTCCACACAGAGGAGGCGCAGCGGTTGAAACATCCAAATCATTTTGGCCGGTGGTTGGCTTGCGTGCTGTTGTGCCTGCTTCTGGCAGGCTGCAGCATGCCCGGTGAACAGGTGCAGGTGGAAGAGCTTCTGCGTGCGCCCAAGCTTTCCGGCGATTACGGCGATGTGCAGACTGCCCTGAACGACTGGCTGGGGGAGAGCGCACAGCTCAAATATCCCATGCAGGGCGACCTGCTTTCGCCTTTCCTGCTGCAGGATCTGGACGGTGACGGCAGGCAGGATGCCGCCGTGCTTTACACCACCGCCCAAAGCTCCAACGTGTGCATTGCCATCCTGCAGAAGGATGATGCCGACATCTGGCATGTGCGCCAGAACGTAGAGGGCCTTGCAGACACGGTAGAGTCGGTGGGGCTGGCCCAGCTGCAGCCCGGCGATGCCACCCAACTGGTGGTGGGTTATACAGCGGCACAGGGCGACCATTATCTGGCGGTGTATTCCTACACCGACGGCGTGCTTTCCACGATCCTAGAGCAGCAGTACCAGCAGTATCTGGTGGAGGATATCACCGGCGGCGGCAATCAGGACCTGATCCTGATGTCTACGCTGGAGGACGGCGGCGTGCAGATCGAACTGCTGACCGTGGATAAAGAGGGCAGCTTCCAGCAGGTGGCTGTTATGGGCCTTTCCGCCAATCGGTTCGCCGGCTGCGCCTCGGTGGCGGCGGGTGTGGGTGCGGACGGCAGGCATTATCTGGTGCTGGATGGCTGGACCGGCATTTCCGGCAACAATCTGGCCAGCGTGCTGCTGCGTTTTGACGAGGACACGCAGCAGATGATGCCTGCCGATCAGATCAGCACCGAAAAGCTTTACACCGCATCCCTGCGCAATGTGCCCAGTCTGGTCAGTCAGGATCTGGACGGCGACGGCATCGTGGAGATCCCCACCCAGCCGGACGAAGCGGGCCTGCTGAACATGAGCCAGAGCCGCCGCATGGATTTTATCGTGTGGATGGACTATACCAGCCCGCACCCGGAAAAAAGCTTCGGGCTGCTGGACGAAGAGACCAACTGCTATATCGAGCTGCCCATGGAGTGGGAGGGCAACCTCAAACTGACCGACAGCGAACAATATGATGGTGCAGTGGAGCTGCGCACGGTGGACGAAGACCAGCTGGTAATGACCCTGCGTCTGGTGCGCACCACCTCCAGCCTGAAGGGCTGGACCCGCCTTGGCATCGTGGCATCCCGCCAGATGCAGGCGAAGCTTGCCCCGGATGTGGAGATCCGTGATAAAAATTACCGCCTGTCCAAGGCGCTGTATCTGCTCAACTAAAGAACGGAGGAACAGTTCATGGTACGAGTGCTTGTCGTTGAAGATGAAGCCAACATCCGCGAGATGATCGCGCTGAACCTGCGCCTTGCGGGCATGGAGGCTGTGGAGGCCGAAAGCGCCGAGGCGGCTCTGCCGCTGCTGGAGAAGAAGCCGGGCTGCGATGCGGCCATTCTGGATGTGATGCTGCCGGGCATGAACGGCTTCTCCCTGTGCGAGACCATCCGCCGCACCGATCAGAAGATCGGCATTATCATCCTCAGCGCCAAGGGACAGGAGCAGGACAAGATCCGCGGCCTTTCTATTGGTGCCGATGACTATATGACCAAGCCTTTCAGCGTAAGCGAACTGCTGGCCCGTGTGAAAGCGCTGTGCCGCCGCGTCGGCCGTACTGCAGGCGGGGACGAAAAAGAAAAGGAAAACCCGCTGGGGATGCTCACCAGCGGCGAATTTGTGCTGGACGAGAATCGCCGCGTGCTGCTCAAGGCAGGCCAGCCTATTGAGCTGACGCAGGTGGAATTCCAGATCATGGAGCTGTTCTTCCGTAACCCCGGCATTGCGCTGGTGCGCGAGAAGATCTTGAAGGGTGTCTGGGGCGAGAACTATTTTGGTGACGTGAAGATCGTGGATGTGAACATCCGCCGTCTGCGCATGAAGGTGGAGGATGAACCCAGCCATCCCACCCATATCCTTACTGTGTGGGGCTACGGCTACAGATGGGAAGAATGAGAAGCGGGATCACCCGCCGGTGGCTGCGGGGCAACCTGCTCATCACCGTGCTGCTGGTGCTGCTGGCCGAAACCATGTTCCTGTACAACTACACACGCAGCTATTATAACAGCGTGCAGCAGACCATGTACCGGCGGTTCTCTTCGGTGTCCGGCCAGCTGAAAATGTACACCGGCGATACGGTGCAGAGCACGGCGGCTACCCGCAGCGTGGCCCTGCGCCGCATGGTGGAGCAGTTTGCCGATAAGGACAAATACGAGTTCATGCTGCTGGACAGCTATGGCGGGGTCATTGCGTCCTCCAGCGGCACAAATGCGGACGGCATTGTGACCGGCATCGACTTTGAGCAGGCGCAGGAGGCTTCTGATGGCCTTGGTGTGGCGGTCTACCGCACCCAGTCCGGCGAGCTGGTGATGGCGGCCTGCTATCTGGTGCCCTATGCCGCCGAGGATGTGGCAGCGATGCGTCTTGTCACCAGCCTGACCCTTGTGGGAGCGCAGATCAAGAACGCCCTCGCGGTAAGTGTTGTGATCGCGGCGGTGATCCTTGCTTTCACCGTGATGTCCGGCCTGTACTTCATCCGCAGCATCGTGGTGCCGCTGGGACAGGTGGAGCGCACCGCAGCCAGCATCGCCCGGGGTGAGCTGGATGTGCGCCTGCCGGTCACCGGCAACGAGCACGACGAGGTGGACCGCCTGCGCGGCACCATCAACCAGATGGCCGAAGGGCTGGAAGAGACCGAGAAGATGAAGAACGAGTTCATCAGTTCCGTCTCTCACGAGCTGCGCACGCCGCTCACCTCCATCCGGGGCTGGGTGGAGACCCTGCGCACACTGGACGACCCGGCAGACGAGAACTACCGCAAGGGCCTTGAGATCATCAACAATGAGACGGGCCGCCTGTACAACATGGTGGAAGAGCTGCTGGATTTCAGCCGTCTGCAGAACGGCCGCATCCGTATGGACTGCCGCCCGCTGGACCTTGTGGCAGAGCTGACCGATGCGGTGCTGTTCTGTGAAGCACGCATCCAGCGCGAGGGCCTTGTGCTCAGCTACACCGAGCCGGAGGAGATGATCCCGGTCTATGCCGACCCGGACCGTCTGCGGCAGGTGTTCATCAACATCATGGACAACGCCATCAAGTACTCGGCCCCCGGCGGGCGCATCACGGTCAAGCTGTGGGCGGGCGAATACAAGGCTTTTGCGGAGATCATCGATCAGGGCCGCGGCATCCCGCCGGAAGACCTTGAGAATGTCAAGACCAAGTTCTACAAGGGCAGCAATTCGGTGCGGGGCAGCGGCATCGGCCTTGCGCTGGTGGATTCCATCATGACTGCACTGGATGGCACCATGGACATCAAGAGCACGCTGGGCCGCGGCACAGTGGTCACACTGGGCTTGCCGCTGTACCATAAGGCGTGAAGATTTTGTCACAATTCTGTGGTAAAATAACCGGGAAAAATATGATCCGATAGGAGAACCCAATGAATCAACCCAAAAAGGAACGTTTTAAGACCAGCGTCGGCGGGCAGGCGCTGATGGAAGGCATCATGATGCGCGGCCCGAAGCTCATCTGCTGCGCCGTGCGCAAGCCGGACGGCACCATTGAGACCAAGATCGACCCTGTGAAGAACCACGGCATCTGGACAAAGATCCCGCTGGTGCGCGGTGCCATCTCCATGATCGAAAGCCTGATCGTGGGCTACCGCTACATGATGTACTCGGCTCAGGTGAGCATGGGTGACGACTACGACCCCGAAGAGGAAGAGACTGCCTTTGAAAAATGGGTGGGCGACCACTTGGGCAAAAAGGCAGAGGACGCACTGCTGGCCTGTGCCGCCGTACTGGGCGGCCTGCTGGCGATTTTGCTGTTCACCGTGCTGCCCACCCTCATCGTGGGCGGCGTGAACCACTTTGTAACATTGGGCCGCTGGGCCAAGGTGATGCTGGAAGCGGTGCTGAAAGTTGGCATCTTCCTCACCTATATGGTGGCCATCTCCAAGATGAAGGAGATCCACCGCGTGTTTGAGTACCACGGTGCCGAGCACAAGACCATTGCCTGCTATGAGGCCGGTGATGAGCTGACCGTGGAGAATGTGCGCAAGTACACTCGGTTCCATCCGCGCTGCGGCACCAGCTTCCTCATTCTGGTGGTCATCGTCAGCGTGTTCCTCTACAGCGTGCTGCCGTGGGGCAGCATCGGCCTGCGGGTGCTGTTCAAGCTGCTGCTTCTGCCGCTGGTCATGGGCATCAGCTATGAGCTGCTCAAGTGGTGCGGCCGGTCCGATAACATTGCTACCCGTATCATCCGCCAGCCCGGCATCTGGGTGCAGCACCTGACCGTGTTTGAACCGGACGACAGCATGATCGAGGTGGCTATTGCCGCCGTGACCCCTGTGCTGCCCGAGGATCCGGAGGATGGCAGATGGTAATTGCTGGTTTGACCCCGCGCGAAGCGGTGCGGGCCGTGGAAGCCCGGCTTTCCGCTGCAGGGTGTCCGGATGCCGATTACGATGCACGGGAGCTGTTCCGCGTGGCAGCCGGGCGGGATGCCCGCCTTTCGGACCGGGTGCTGACCACGGAGGAAGCGGAAAAGCTGGAAGCCCTCTGCACGCGCCGTGAGCAGCGGGAACCGCTGCAATACCTGTGCGGGATCTGGAGCTTTCTGGATTTTGACCTTGCCGTTGGCCCCGGTGTGCTCTGCCCCCGGGCAGACACTGAGGTAGTAGCGGAAGCGGCTGCCCATACCCTGACGGGCATTGCAGCGCCCCGGGTGCTGGATCTCTGTGCGGGGACCGGCTGTCTGGGGCTGGGCATCAAGCGCTTCTGCCCGGCGGCGCAGGTGACCTGCGTGGAAAAAAGCCCGGAGGCTTTTGTTTATCTGGAAAAGAACTGCCGCTGTGCCCTGAAAGGGCAGGGCGGGCAGACGGAGGACTTGCTGGAGCCTGCTGCCTTTGAGCAGGAGGCTGCACCGGCCTTTGACTGGGGCCCGGCACTGAATGCCCTGCGCGCAAAGGCAAAGCCAGCCTATGCGGTGCAGCCGGTGGAGGGCGACCTGTTCACCTACTGGCAGGGCCTGCCGGAAGGGCAGCTTGATCTGATCGTATCCAACCCGCCCTACCTCACCGCCGAGGAGATGCGGCACCTGCAGCCCGAGGTGGCACAGGAACCGGCCATGGCGCTGGAAGCAGGAAAGGACGGCCTTGTGTTCTACCGTGCCCTTGCAGAGCATTACCAGAATGCACTGCGGCCCGGCGGAGCGCTGGTGCTGGAGATCGGCTGGCAGCAGCGGCAGGCTGTGGCGGCACTGCTGGCTGCAAACGGCTGGGCAGACATTGAGTGCCGCAAGGATTTTGGCGGCAACGACCGGTGCATGATCGCCCACAGACCCGAAAAATAAAAGTGAAAATAGAAACAACTTCTCGTTGTAATATTTTGATTTTGTGGTATACTATACTGGAAAGTATACGGACAGCCCGCGCACGGCGGGCAGCAGGAAGAAAAGGAGCAGCACGCTATGGCAAAAAATCAGAACAACAACACCGTTGCCCCGGCGACCAAAAAGACCGAGCCGGAGGCCAAAAAGGATGCGCTGGCCACTGCGCTGGCCCAGATCGAAAAGCAGTTCGGCAAGGGTGCCGTGATGAAGCTGGGTGATAACGCCTCCATGCAGGTGGATGCCATTTCCACCGGCAGTCTGGGTCTGGATCTGGCTCTGGGCGTGGGCGGTGTGCCCCGCGGCCGCATCATTGAGGTGTACGGCCCGGAATCCAGTGGTAAGACCACGCTGGCTCTGCACATTCTGGCCGAAGCCCAGAAGCAGGGCGGCGAAGTAGCCTTCATTGACGTGGAGCACGCACTGGACCCCACCTATGCCGAAGCGCTGGGCGTGGACATCAACAATCTGCTGGTCAGCCAGCCGGACACCGGCGAGCAGGCCATGGAAATCTGCGAAGCACTGGTGCGCTCCGGTGCCATCGATGCCATCGTGGTGGACTCGGTTGCCGCCATGGTGCCGAGGGCTGAGATCGAGGGCGAAATGGGCGACAGCCATGTGGGCCTGCAGGCCCGCCTGATGAGTCAGGCCATGCGCAAGCTGACTTCGGTCATCGGCAAGACCAACACGGTCTGCGTCTTCATCAACCAGCTGCGTGAAAAAGTGGGCGTGATGTACGGCAACCCAGAGGTCACCACCGGCGGCCGCGCCCTGAAATATTACGCCTCGGTGCGCATCGACATCCGCCGCGTGGAGGGCCTGAAGGACTCTTCCGGCCAGTTCATCGGCAACCACACCCGCGCCAAGATCGTCAAGAATAAGGTGGCACCTCCGTTCCGTGAGGCAGAGTTCGATATCATGTTTGGCGAGGGCATTTCCAAGATGAGCGAACTCATTGATGTGGGCGTGAAGCTGGGCATCGTGCAGAAGAGCGGCGCATGGTTCAACTATGGCGATATCCGTCTGGGTCAGGGCCGCGACAACGCAAAGCAGTTCCTGAAGGATAATCCCGAGATCGCAAACGACATCGAGGGCCAGATCCGCGCCAATGCCGACAAGCTGTACGCTTCCCGCCGCCCGGCTGGCAAGGGCGCTGTGGCCAAGGCCGAAGAACCCGCCAAGGCTGCAGATGCCAAGGAGCCGGTGGTCAAGGCTCCTGCCCGCAGCAGCGAGAGCGAACTGGATATCATGGTGGAGGACTAAATGTCCTTTTATAAACGCCGCCGCCCGAAGCAGGAAGAAGAAAAGTGCACCGACCCGGCCAAGGCCCGCGCCCGCGCACTGGATGCGCTGGCCTCGCGCGAGATGTCCTCGGCACAGCTGTATGAACGGCTGTGCTATGGCTTTACCGAGCAGGCTGCAGCGGCTGCTGTGGCTGAGATGGTGGAGCTGGATTACGTAAACGATGACCGCTATGCCGAAGCCCGGGCACACAGCCTGCTTGCCGCCCGCAAGAGCCGCCGTGCGGCGGCCCAGAACCTGCGGCAGAAGGGCCTTTCCGGTGCGCAGATCGAGCAGGCGCTGGAAAGCGTCTATGCCCCGGACGCAGACGGCGAAAGCCCGGAGCTGGAAGCTGCCGCCGCTCTGGTGCGCAGCCGCTATATGAAAAAGCTGGCCGATGGCCGCCGCGACCTTGTGGTGGCCGCCCTGCAGCGCCGCGGCTTTGCGTATTCGGTCATAAAAGAAGCGATAAAAAGAGCGGAAGAAGAATAAAAAGCACCCCTCAAAAGAGAAAGAGAGTATCACCCCCTATGAAAATTGCGTGTATTTCCCTTGGCTGCCCCAAGAATCAGGTCGATCTGGATGTGATGGTGCACATCCTGCTGTCTGCCGGCCACGAGACCGTGGCCGATCTGGCCGAAGCAGATGTGATCCTTGTGAACACCTGCGGCTTCATTGAGAGCGCCAAGACCGAAGCCATTGAAAACATTCTGGAAGCCTGCTCCTACAAGCAGCAGAACCCGGAGCTGAAGGTCATCGTCACCGGTTGTCTTGCCGAGCGCTACCGCAGCCAGATCGAGGAAGAAATCCCCGAGGTGGACGCGGTGGTGGGCTGTGCCTCCAACAAGGCCATCGACACCATCGTGG
>UMLK01021397.1_pt1 | contig 10372 bp, 8 predicted proteins | sample 1966541 | NCBI WGS metagenome assembly UMLK01 (sample SAMEA4836198, study PRJEB28245) | human gut metagenome | biome: gut microbiome; material: fecal sample | place: Denmark | collected 2008 | reverse complement strand
GTATTCGGACTTGAGAAAACATTCCACATTCTAGTCATCGAAGCCACATGGATGACCTTGCCGATGGCGCCCTGCTCAATCAGGTTGCCCGCCAGCACCGCGCCTTCCACATGCAGCCGCTCGCCGTAATAGACCATGTACTTCTTGCCCGTCTGCGCCACCATCTTCTTGGCGCTGTCCAGCTGCTCCAAGGTGGTGAAGGGCGCTTTGTCGGTGAAGTAGTCCTTGCCCGCCTGCATGGCGCGCAGCCCCAGCGCACAGCGCTCGTTTGTAATCGCCGCGCCGCAGACCATGTTCGTTTCTTTGTCGTTAAGCAGTTCTTCCTCGCTCCGGGCGACTTTCACCTGCGGGTACGCCTTTACGAACGCCTCCACCTTCTTCGGGTCGGGGTCGTAGACGTACTTCAGCGTGCCGCCCGCTTCCAGCAGGCCGTTCGTCATGCCGTAGATGTGCCCGTGGTCAAGGTGCGCGGCGGAAAAGATAAATTCCCCCGGCTTCACGACGGGCTGCGCCTTGCCTTTGGGCGCATAGTTCATGCCGTCTGATACTTTCATCGTAATGACCTCCAATTATTTCTGCTGATAATCGCTGCCGAGCGTAATCGTGCCGTCAAGCGACGCGGCAGACGTGGTTTTCTCGTAGAAATGCGGCACAGCGCGCATCATGCCTTCCACCGTGTAGAACGGGTCGTCCTTTTGCAGCGGCAGCGTGACTGTCTGCTTTGTCGCGCCTGACTTGTAGACGGCTGTAATCAGCTCAATCGTCCGGCGGCCATCCTCGCCGCCAATTGCGGGCAGGGTGTCCTTTTCCAGCGCGGAGAGGACGTTTTCCAATTCGCCCGCGTGCCCCTCGTAGGGAAGCTGCGGCTGCGCATCCACAAAATCGCGGATTTTCTGCTCTAACTCCGTATTTTCAATCGGGAAGCCGTTCGGTTTGGAGATGGACGCGTACACGCTGAACGGCGCGGCGACTTTCGCCTTTTCGCATTGGAAGACCAGCTCCTGCTCTTCGCCGTGATGCACAACGGAGGCTGTCAGCTGCGCCAGCGCGCCCGGATATTGCAGCACGGACAGCGACAAATCCTCCACCTCAGCGTTGTCGTGCGCGACGTTCGCCATCACGCTCGTCACGGCCTGCGGAAGACCCATCATCCAGCACAGCATGTCAATATGGTGGACGGCGTGGTTCAGCGTACAGCCGCCGCCCTCCTTCTCCCATGTGCCGCGCCACCACAGGTCGTAGTAGCAGTGCCCGCGCCACCATGCCGATGTGACGGATGCGCACAGCACTTTGCCCGCAAGTCCGCTGTCCAGCAGTTTCTTCAGGTTGCTGATGGGCTGGCGGAAGCGGTTCTGGGCGATAATCGCGAGTTTCTTGCCGCTTTCATCGCGGGCGCGGAGCATTTCGTCGCACTCTTCCAGCGATGCCGCCATCGGCTTTTCGCAGACGACGTTCTTGCCCGAACGCAGGCTGTTGATGGAAATGCTGGCGTGGACGTACGGCGGCGTGCAGACGTCCACCAAGTCAATATCCTTGCGTGAAAGGATTTTCTGGTGGTCGTCGTAGACCTCCGCTTCGGTCAGGTGATAATCCTCCTTCATCTTCTGCGCCTTTTCCGGCACAATGTCCACCAGCGCCACAATCTTGCAGCGCTCCGGGAAGCGCAGGTAGGCCTCCACATGGGCGTGGGAAATGTTGCCCGTACCCACGATGGCAATCCGAATCATGGCATTCGCTCCTTCTACAATACTCAACGCTGCGTGATGCGTTATCTGCATGATAGCACATTGACATCAGGATTTCTATGCGAATCCTGTTTTCAATTCGGCGGATTTGGCAGATTGTCGTCCTAATCAGACAAAACAGCAATTAGTGTCCGCCGCTGCGCTGCTTGCGGTAGGCGTTCGGAGCCATGCCCGTCATCCGCCGGAAGCTGCGCAGAAAGCCGGAATAATCGCCGAATCCGCTGCGGTCGGCTACTTCACTCAGGCTCATGTCCGTCAGCAGATTCTCCTTCGCCAGCTGCACGCGGCGGTAGAGAATATATTCGTAGACGCTGCGCCCGGCGTAGCTTGTAAACTCGTGCGAAAGGTACGATACGCTGATGGCGAAGCGGCGCGCAATGTCTTCCAATTTTAGCGGTTCGGTGAAGTGGTCGTTGATGTATTGCAGCACATCGAAAATCACATCGTTGACAATGCTTGGCTGGATAGGAGCGGTTGTTCCCTGTACGGCTTGGCAGACCATGACCATGAAGTCGATGATGCGCCCGTAATTGCGGAACTGCACCATCTCGTCCGCCATGTCCTGCTGCGCGGAAATGTCTATCAGCAGCTGTTTGCACGCCAGCGCATCCGCCTGCGGCAGTTCATAGTAGAATTTTCCGGACTGCAGGCGGCTGTCGAAGTAACGCTGGAGGTCAATCTGCCCGAAGCCGAGCTTTCGCAGCGTCGCCGGGCGCAGATACAGGAAGCCGCGCTCGTAGTTCTGCAGCGAATTGCCGCCAACCAGCCCGTGCATCCGGAACGGCGGCATGATAATCAGCTGATTGTTTTGCAGCGGAAACACGCTGCCGTCCACATAGTAGACCTTGCCACCTTGATAGTGGATGTAAAATTCGTAGAAATCGTGGCAATGCAGTCCGCTGATGGTGTGGTGCTCCGCTACGGCATAGCACGCTTCGTACTCCGCGTTCTCGCGCCCCATCGCGTTGTAGCCGTTGATGGTCTCCGCGAATTTCATCGTTTCAGCTCCTTTCTGGGCTCGGATATTTTGATTATACAGCAGGATTCACATATTTTCAAGCAGGATTTACATTGATTGTGCAACTTATGTCGGCTATAATCAAAGCAACGATACGGAAACGGAGCGTGACGTTCCCGTAACAGGCTGCCTCGTGCAGCGTCTCCTGTGGTTTCCCGTTGGCAGTGCTGGTCAAGTGTCGGCTGATGCTGCTGAAAAGGCAGGTGTTTTGCATGGATTCTACTTTGCATTCCGCAAAGGAGACTTGTTTTTGAACACCTTGAAGAAACCACAATTTATCAGAAATGGAGGTTTTTGCTTATGACGAATCCTGCGAAAGCCCCTGCAACGGTGCAGCCGCGCCGCAAGCGCAGGAAACACTGGCTTCAGCGCGACTGGCGGCTGTACCTGATGCTGCTGATTCCAATTGTCTGGTACATTCTGTTCTGCTACAAGCCGATGGCGGGGCTTCAAATTGCTTTCCAGAAGTATAACATGTTCAATCCCGCCAAGAGCAAGTGGATTTGGCTGGACAACTTCAAGTTCGTTTTCGGCATGAGCGACTTTGGCATCGCGCTGAAGAACACACTGATTCTCAACGGGCTGGACTTGCTCTTCGGCTTCCCCGTCCCGATTATCCTCGCCATCCTGCTCAACGAAATGCGAACGCCCATGCTCAAGAAGTTTTCGCAGACGATGCTGTACCTGCCGCATTTCCTCTCGTGGGTCATCATCGGCGGCATGGTGCTGCAGATTTTTGCGCCGACGTCGGGCGTCATCAACTCCACGCTTCTGCGCTGGGGCTGGATTTCCGAGAACATTCCTTTCCTGACGGATGGCCCGACGTGGACGTTCACCTATGTGCTGGTCGGCGTGTGGCAGTCGATGGGCTGGGGCACGATTCTCTACCTTGCGGCGATTACCGGCCTGGACATGAACCTCTTTGAAGCGGCGCGCATTGACGGCGCGAACAAGCTCCAGCAGATTTGGCATGTCACCTTGCCCGGCATCCGTTCGACCATCGTCGTTCTGCTGATTATGAACATCGGGCGTATGATGTCCATCGGCTTTGACCGCCCGTTTATCATCGGCAATACCAAGGTCAAGGACTACTGCGACGTCATTTCCACCTTCGTTTACCGCGCCGGCATTACCAACAGCCAGTTCGCCCGCGCAACCGCCATTGGTCTGTTCCAGTCCATCGTGGGCCTGGTGCTGATTACGGGCGCAAACACCGTTTCCCGCCTGTTCGACGAACAGAGTATTTGGTAAGAGGGGAGGATTTGTCATGACTGCGATTTCCACACAGGCGCATATTTGCCCTGAGAAGAAAAAGAAACTCGGTGTAGGGCAGATTATCCTCATCATCGTGATGATGCTCTTCGTGCTGATCTGCACGCTGCCGTTCATCAACGTCATTGCCATGTCGATGTCCTCCAAGTCTGCGATTCTGCGCGGTGCAGTGTCGTTCTGGCCGGTGGAATTCAACGTCGATGCCTACAAGCTCATCGTCAGCGACAATTCGATGTGGCACAGCCTGTTCTATACCATCGAACTGACGGTAATCTACACCGTGCTGGCGATGGTGATGACGATTCTGGCGGCGTTCCCGCTGTCCATGCGTCGCCTCAAGGGGCAGCGCGTCATCATGTTCTTCATCGTCTTTACCATGTACTTCTCCGGCGGCACGATTCCGATTTACCTGAACGTGAAGGAATTCGGAATGCTTGACAGCATGTGGTCGCTGATTATTCCGGGGCTGATTTCCACGTTCAACGTCATCATCCTGAAGAATTTCTTTTCTTCCCTGCCGTATGAGCTGGTGGAGGCGGCGTCGATTGACGGCGCGACGGACTTCCAAGTTCTCACCCGCATCTTCCTGCCGCTGAGCTTCTCCTCGCTGGCGACGCTTTCCCTGTTTTACGCAGTCGGCAAATGGAACAGCTTCAACGACGCGCTGTACTACATCACCTCGCGTGACCTCCAGCCCTTGCAGCTCAAGCTGTACAACCTCATCAAGGGCAGCCAGTCGGTGGAAGTTGCCGTCGCGGAGGGCAGCTCGAATGACCTGAGCACCAGCGTGTCCGAATCCATTCAGTCCGCAACCATCATTTTCGCGACGCTCCCCATCCTGATTGTGTACCCGTTTGTGCAGCGCTACTTCGTGGCGGGCGTTACGATGGGCGCAGTCAAGGGGGAAGCATCCCCCCCGTTTCCATGGTAACGGACGGCAACAGCCGTTCAAGATAGAAAGGAGTTATCCCACATGAAAAAGATTCTGGCTCTGGTTTGCACCCTGTGCCTGCTGCTGACGGCGCTTCCGCTGACGGCACTGGCGGCGGATGACGATTGGGTAACGCTCAACGTCGAAATGTACGACCGCTCCATCGCAGGCTTCAACGTTGAAGACTGCTGGCAGCTGCACTACATTCAGGAAAACTTCGGCGATCCGAATCACATCAAGATCAACTGGATTCCCGTCTCCCGCTGGGAGGAAGGCACGATCCTCTCCACCCGTCTGGCGGGCGGCACCGCGCCGGACATCTGCATGACCTACGGCACGGATTTGGTGCAGCAGTACATCGACATGGGCGGCATTATGCCGCTGGATGACCTGCTGGCGGAATACGGTCAGGAGCTGACGGCATTCCTCGGCGACGAAGTGCTGCAGTACGGTCAGTACGACGTGGGCGACGGCAAGGAGCAGTATTACCTGCCTGCGCGCCGCATCGTCGTCGCGACGCAGAGCATGTTCATCCGCAAGGACTGGCTGGAAAAGCTGGGCATGGAAGTTCCCACGAACGTGGAAGCGCTGTATGCCTACCTGAAGGCAGCGAAGGAGCAGAAGCTGGGCGGCGACAACACCATTCCGTATTCCTCCGACCTGTACGCGGCTGACCCCTTCTACGGCTGGATTTACCAGATGGATGCGTTCCTTGATTACAGCCAGATTACCGAAGAAGACTGGGTGGCGAACTTCAAGTTCCACTACATGCTGCCCGGCGCGAAGGAAGCGCTGCGCTGGATGAACAAGTTCTTCAACGAAGGTCTGGTTGCCGATTACTTCGGCATTGAGAACTCCAAGCAGACCGACAGCGACCGCGTGAACGGCTATGACGGCTTCTGGGTCGGCAACTGGGATGCCCCGTGGCGCATGGAAAAGTCCTACGCGCAGGATTTGGCGAAAAACGTCCCCGGCGCGAGCTGGATTGCGTGCGACCCCTTCAAGCCCGAAGCCGGAACGACCCCGCATGAAACCTACACCGCCGCTGGTCAGGCGATTTTCATCCCCGCGTCTGTGGATGAAAAGGTTGCGGTTGCCGCGATTAAGTACCTGAACTGGATGTGCAAGCCGGAATCCCTGTACGCGCTCCAGAACGGCGAAAAGGGCTACAACTACACCACCGTCAACGAAAACAACATTCCGACCGACCTGAAGAACATCAACGACACCGACGACGCGCACAAGATGCACGCGACCGACGGCGCGCCGATCTGCAACGGCTTCTACTACGGCTCTGACGAGCTGAACTACGCCGCGACCGCTATGGGCTTCCCCGGCTACGAGGATGTTGTGGCGGACAGCCTTGTGATTTCCAACGACGGCGCTTACGAACCTGTCAGCTTCACCCGCACCATTCAGTCCCGCATTGACTATGGCACGACCATCATCTCCAAGGAAGCGGAACTGCTGGTTCAGGTTGTGACCTGCAAGCCGGAAGATTTCGACGCAACGTGGGATAAGTACACCAATGAAATCCTTTCCGCCGGCGGTCAGCAGATTATCGACGAGCAGCGTCAGGCGTACAAGGATGGCGCATACCGCGGCTTCTATCCGATGGCGCAGGAGTAATAAGCGCACGCAAACTTCACAAAAAGGGGGCTGCGTCTTGGACGCAGTCCTTTTTTTCGGAATAACCCCCCTGATATTTCTGTTTTTCCCTGATTGAAATTGACAAAGAGTCTGCTTGGCTCTATGATGGGAGTGTTTCGGTATGCTTCGACTTGGAATCATCGGTGCGGGCGGCATTGCCAGCCTGCACACCCACAACATCCTGAGCGGCAAATGCCCGGAAGTGCAGCTGACCGCCATGGCAGACCGCAAGGAAAGCCGCCGAGAATGGATTCGCGCAACCGTGCCGGACGCTGCGGTTTTCTGCGAGGGCAGCGACCTGATTGCGTCCGACACCTGTGACGCGGTGCTGATTGCAACGCCGCATTATCAGCATCCGACGCTGGCGATAGAGGCGTTCCGCCACGGAAAGCATGTGCTGTGCGAAAAGCCGGCGGGTGTGTACACCTTGCAGGTGCGGGACATGATTGCGGAGGCGGATAAGCATCCCGAACTGACCTTCGGCATGATGTTCAACCAGCGCACGAACTGCGTCTACCGCAAGGCGAAGGCGCTGATTGACAGCGGCGCGCTGGGCGAAATCAAGCGCATGATCTGGGTTGTGACGGACTGGTATCGCACGCAAAGCTACTACGATGCCGGGGCGTGGCGCGCAACGTGGGATGGCGAGGGCGGCGGTGTGCTGCTCAATCAATGCCCGCATCAGCTGGATTTGCTGCAATGGCTCTGTGGGCTGCCCGTGCGGGTGCGCGCCGCCTGCCATGAGGGGAAATGGCACGACATCGAGGTGGAGGACGACGTGACCGCTTACCTGGAATTTGCAAACGGCGCAACGGGCACGTTCATTGCATCCACGGGGGACGCGCTGGGCGAAAATCGGCTGGAAATCATCGGAACGCGCGCGCGGATTCGCATCGAGAACGACCAATTGACGCTGGATACGCTCAGCGTGGATGAGCGCGACTGGTGTCCCGTGTGCAAAGAGCCGTTCGGCGTACCGGATATTCAGCACGAAATCGTGCAGACGGACGGCGAAAATCCGCAGCACGCGGGCGTGTTGAACGCCTTCGCAGCGCACATCCTGCACGGTACGCCGCTTGTTGCCGACGGGCGCGAGGGCATCCGCGGGCTGATGCTGTCCAACGCCATGCACCTTTCTTCGTGGACGAATCAGACCGTTTCGCTGCCTATTGACGAAGAACTGTTCTTGAAGCTGCTGAATGAAAAGCGCAGGACATCCCGCCGCAAGGACGAAGTGGAAGCTGCCATCGACGTTTCCGGCAGCTTTGGAAGCACGAGAAAGTAACCTATTCCAAGGAGGAAATCAGCGTGGAGAAGATTCGCCTCGGTATTATCGGCATTGGCAACATGGGCTCGGAGCACTGCCGGCTCATCCTGTCCGGGCAAACGCCGGAAATTGCGCTGACCTGCGTCGCTGATCCGCGCCAAGACCGCCGTGACTGGGCGCAGCAGACGCTCCCCGCCGGAACGGGCATCTATGCCGACGGCATGTCGCTCATCCGCGCCCATGCGTGCGACGCCGTGCTGATTGCCACGCCGCACGAGCTGCATCCGCCGCTTGCGGAGGCGGCACTCCGGGCAGGGCTTCATGTCCTGAGCGAGAAGCCCGCGGGTGTTTACACGGCGCAGCTGCACCCGGTCATCGCCGCCGCACAGGAGACGGGCAGGACGTATGCGCTCATGTTCAACCAGCGCACGAACTGCGTCTACCGCCGCCTGAAAGCGCTGCTGGATTCCGGCGAGTTAGGCGCGCTGAAGCGTGTGACGTGGGTGGTGACGGACTGGTATCGTTCACAGGCGTATTACGACTCCGGGGCTTGGCGCGCAACGTGGACGGGCGAGGGCGGCGGCGTGCTGCTCAACCAATGCCCGCATCAGCTGGATTTGCTGCAATGGCTCTGCGGACTGCCGACAACGGTGCGCGCGTTCTGCCACGAGGGCAAATGGCACGACATTGAGGTGGAGGACGACGTGACCGCCTATTTGGAATTTCCGGGCGGCGCGACGGGCGTTTTTATCGCCTCTACCGGGGAGCTGCCCGGCACGAATCGGCTGGAAATCGCCTGTGATCGCGGCAAAGTCGTCTGCGAAAACGGTCAGCTGACGCTATGGCGCTTGCCGCAGAGCGAATCCGCCTATTACCGCCGCAGCGCATCCGCATATCCTCACGCTGAGGTGCAGGTGGAGATTTTGCCGCTGGACGGGGAGAATCCGCAGCACGTCGGTGTGCTGAACGCTTTTGCAGCGCATATCCTGCACGGCACGCCGCTGGTGGCGGACGGCGCGGAGGGTATCCGCGCGCTGATGCTGTCCAATGCCATGCACCTTTCCTCGTGGACAGGCAAGCCCGTGCATCTGCCGATTGACGAGGGCGAATTTGCGCGGCTTCTGGCGGAAAAACGCCTGCATTCAAGGAAAAAGCAGGTGAAAGAGGTCACGTTCGCGACGGATCACAGCGGGACGGGAAGAGCGGAAGGCTGATAGAGGATAGGCGACACCGCACAACTCGGCGGCACGTTGGACGCGAATTTTCTCCGGGCAGGCACATACGCCTGCCCGTTTTTTGCGTCGTTCCTATTTCGGAAACCTTGCTGAATTGCTTGAAAAAATGGAAATAAAGGTGTATAATGAAAGCAGAATGACGTTCTCCGGTAAGCGGCGCGCTGCTTGAAAGAGAAGGTCTGACATCGGACGATAAAAAGGAGGAATTATCATGGCAGTGAATTTGAAGAAGGGTCAGAAGGTTGATTTGACGAAGGGCAACCCCGGCTTGAGCAAAATCATGGTCGGCTTGGGCTGGGACGTGAACCGCTACGACGGCGGACATGACTTTGACTTGGATGCCTCTGCATTTCTGCTGGGCGCGAATGGCAAGGTTGCGAACGATTCGAACTTCGTGTTTTACAGCAACCCGGCTGATCCGTCCGGCGCGGTACGGTACGGCGGCGACAACAGAACCGGCGCTGGGGAGGGCGACGACGAGACGATTTTCGTTGACCTTGCCACGGTTCCGGCGAACGTGGAGAAGATTGACTTCACCGTGACCATCTACGACGCCGCCGAGCGCCGCCAGAACTTCGGGCAGGTCAGCAATGCGTACGTCCGCGTTGTGGATGAATCCACGGGTATGGAGCTGATTCGCTACGATTTGGAGGAGGATTTCTCCATTGAAACGGCGATTGTTGTTGCGGAAATCTACCGCCACAACGGTGAATGGAAGTTCAATGCCATCGGCAGCGGCTTCCAGGGCGGACTTGAAGCACTCTGCATCAACTTCGGCGTGAATGTATAACGGTGCGGAAATAGCCTGACAGAGGAAGAGACGTACCCCGTTTCCTCCTCTTTTTTTCAAAATACAGCGCGTCTGCGGAGGAAAATAGGAGCATGAAGAACAGCAAACGCCTTCGGATTAGTTACAACGCCCCCGCTATCTTGTCCTTTGTCCTGATTTGCTTTGCGGTGCAGCTGCTGAATGTCCTGACAAAAGGGGCAAGCAATCGGGCTGTGTTCAGCGTCTATCGTTCCTCGTTTCTTGATCCGCTGGCGTATCTGCGCTGCGTCTGCCACGTCTTTGGCCACGCAAACTGGAATCACCTGATGGGCAACATGATGTATATCCTGATTCTGGGGCCGATGCTGGAGGAAAAGTACGGCACGTCCAACATGGTGTTCATCATGCTGGTGACGGCGCTGGCGACGGGGCTTGCAAACCTGATTTTCTTCCCGAACATTCGCCTGCTGGGGGCGAGCGGCATC
>UMLK01026341.1_pt1 | contig 10400 bp, 9 predicted proteins | sample 1966541 | NCBI WGS metagenome assembly UMLK01 (sample SAMEA4836198, study PRJEB28245) | human gut metagenome | biome: gut microbiome; material: fecal sample | place: Denmark | collected 2008 | reverse complement strand
TCTTCAGCTCACCGCTCCTGCTCCAAAGTGACAGCACACCGCCGGGCCATACCGGGTTTTCAGCAGCCCCCGGCTCTCTGGATGGCAAAAGCGATGCACACTCTTCTTCAACGCATTTATAAAAAGAATATAGCGTTTTTTGTGCGATTTGTCAATTACTTTTTCTTCAAAAGAATTTATCCCGATGCATCTTACGGTTTGGGCCTTATTCGCGAAAGCGCGTTTGGAGTGGCCCGCAGGCCACGACAAACGCAAATATAAAAAATATTTTTTCCGCTATCAATGGCCAGAGCAAACGCATCGGCCATTTTCAATCCGCGATCCCTTCATCCTTCAGCCTTGCAATGAGCCGCTCCATCAGGGCGATGCGGTTGAAGGGGGTCATCAGGTAAAAGCCGTCTGCATAGGGCGCTGCAGCCTGCGCGGCCTTCACCGAGACTTCCAACCCCAGCTCTTCGCCCTGCGCACGGTCCAGCCCGGCAAAACGCTCGATGATCTCCGCATCCACATGGATGCCGTTGACCTCGTTCTCCATAAAGATGGCGTTGCGCTGGCTCACCACCGGCATGATGCCGGCCAGAATTTTCGCCTTTTCGCCCAGCGTTTCGCGGGTCTTTTTCAGGTTCACCACCGCCTGTGCGGAGAGCACCGGCTGGGTAAGGAAGCCGCTCATGCCATTTTGCAGCTTTTCCTGTGCGCGGCGCAGCTCCACATCAAAGTTGCGGGCGTTCAGGTTCAGCGCACCGAACACGGTGAGGGGCGAGGGCATCTCCCGGCCCTCCCCTGCCAGCGAGACGATGTACTGCGCCAGCTTGCGGGAGTTGAACTGGTACACGTTTTTCACCTCGTCCCGCTCCGCGGTGGGGATGGGGTCGCCGGTGATGGCCAGCACCTCCCGCACGCCCTCGGCGTACAGGCCCAGCAGCAGGGCCTTTGTGGCGTTCAGATTGCGGTCGCGGCAGGTCATGTGGGGCAGCACGTTCAGCCCCAGCTCCCGGTGCACCCGGCAGGCCACCAGCGAAGAATCCATCCGTGCCCGGGCAATGGGACAGTCCGCAATGGTCAAAAGGTCTGCACCAGCAGCCTGCAGGCGGCGTGCACCGTCCAGATAGCCGGTCAGGTCGGCATCCTTGGGGCTGTCCAGTTCAATGGCGATCACCTTTTTGCCCGCGTTCAGCTTGCGCAGGAAGGCATCGTCTTTTTCCACCTCCGGCTTTGTGGCAGTGGAGACTGCTGCTGCCGGGGCTGCAGGCAGTGTTTCCGGCAAGGCATCCAGTGCCGCACGCAGGGCCGCAATGTGGGCAGGCGTAGTGCCGCAGCAGCCGCCCAGAATACGCACACCCTCGGCAGCAAGGCGGGCCAGCTCCCGTGCAAAATATTCCGGCCTGCCCTGATACTGCACCCGGATGCGTGTGACCACCGGGTAGCCCGCGTTGGGCATCACTGCAAGCGGCAGCTCTGTCTCGCCAAGCTGCTGCACCAGCGCACGCATGGCACCGGGAGCAGAAACGCAGTTCAGGCCCACAGCATCCACTGCACCGCAAGCAGTCATGCTGCGCACAAGCTCTGCGCAGTGACGGCCCTCGCGGGTGTAGCCGTCCGGCAGCACTGCAAAGGACACCAGCACAAAGGCATCCGGCACGGCTTCTTTGATCTGCCGCGCGGCTTCGGCCACACCGGCATCGCTGCTCAGCGTCTCAAACAAAAAGTTCTTTGCACCCAATGCGGCAAACCGCTCGGCAAGGGCCGTATAGATCTGTGCCGCCGGGAGTGCCTCGGTGTCCGTGGCCGGGCCAAGATCGGCAAACACGGCAGCGCTGGTCTTTGCAGCGGCCTGTGCAGCCAGTTTCCAGCCTTCGTCCGCCATGGCCTCCCACATGGGATTCTGCGCTGCTGCCATGCGCGGCAGGCCAAAGGTGTTGGTCTTGATAGCATCGGCACCCGCTTCCAGATACGCGCGGTGCACGGTCAAAATGCCGTCCGGGTCCAGCAGGTTTGCCTGCTCACATTCCTGCCCGGGCTTTGCCTTATAATATGTGCCCATGCCGCCATCGAACAGCAGCGGGCGCTTTTTTAAAATTTCACGCACATCCTTCATGAGGGAGTTCTCCTTTTTCCTACAAAAACGCTTGGCTTTCAGTTTAATGCACAAATGCCGTCCGGTCAAGCGTTTTTTCACGGCGGCGCTTGCAGGAACGCAAAATTTGTGCTATCCTATGCATACTTTATAAAGTGGGGAGGTGTGTGCCATGCGCCATGCCGGAACGCAAACGCTTGAGACCGACCGGCTTTTCCTGCGCCAGCTTCTGCCCGAGGATGCCGAGCAGATGTATACGAACTGGGCATCCGACCCGGAAGTGACCCGCTTTCTGCGGTGGGAGCCGCACAAAAACGCGCTGGAGACCGTAGGTCTGCTGGCGGCATGGGCCACCCTTTACCCGAACCCGGACTACTACCAGTGGGCCATTGTGGAAAAGGCTTCCGGGCAGGTGTTTGGCAGCATCGGCATCTTCAATGCTCTGCTCGGTGACCCGGCACAGAAAGCGCTCTGGCCGCAACAGGACTGCACAGACGGCATCTGGGAAGTAGGCTACTGCATCGGGAAGCACTGGTGGAACCATGGTTTTGCAACCGAAGCTTTAAAAGCAGCAGTAACCTACTGGTTTGAGAATACAGACGGCGGCTGGCTCACCTGCTGCCACGCAAAAGAGAACCCTGCCAGCGGCCGGGTGATGGAAAAAGCAGGCTTTCTCTACCACCACGATGCCATTGATCATAAATTTGACGGCACACCGGTGGAGTGCAGAAGCTATCTGCTGACAAGAGAACGATATAACAGAAAGGACTTACCTTGAGCGAACTTTACGATATTTTGGTAGAAACACCCCCGACGAAGGTCATTCTGCTGGCGCTGGATCAGGGCCTGTGGGACTGCGAGCGCAGCCTTGCAGAGCTTTCCGCCCTGTGCGAAGCAAACCACATGGAAGCCGTGGCACAGGTGACCCAGAAGCGCCAGACCCCGGAGACCGGCATCGTGCTGGGCAGCGGCAAGCTGGAGGAAGCATCTCTTGCCGCCGAAACGCTGGGCGCGGAATGCGCCGTATTTGACGGTGAACTGACCGGCAGCCAGATCCGCAACATCTCCAATGCGCTGGGCGGACTGGAAGTGATCGACCGCACCATGCTGATCCTTGAAATTTTCCGCAGCCGCGCCGTCACCAACGAGGGCAAGCTGCAGACCGAACTGGCCCTTCTGCGCTACCGCCTGCCCCGTCTGCAGGGCATGGGCGAAGCGCTCAGTCGTCAGGGCGGCGGTGGCGGCGGCGGCGGTGGTGCCCGCCGCGGTGCCGGTGAGACCAAGCTGGAACTGGACCGCCGTCATGTGCATGCCCGCATCGATGCGCTGGCTGAAAAGCTGGCCGAAATGGAAAAGCGCCGGGGCGAGAGCCGCAAGGCCCGTGCCAAGACCGGGATGCCGGTGGTCAGCCTTGTAGGCTATACCAACGTGGGCAAATCCAGCCTGATGAATGCTCTGTGCGGCCCCAGCGTAGCGGAAGCGGACATGCTGTTCGCCACACTGGACCCCACCAGCCGCAAGCTGATACTGCCCAGCGGCATGGCGGTGCTGCTGGTGGACACGGTGGGCTTTGTGTCCCGCCTGCCCCACAATCTGGTGGAAGCCTTCAAGTCCACGCTGGAAGAAGCGGCATGGTCGGACGTGATCATCCGTGTGGCAGACGCAGGCGATGAGCAGCGGGAAGAGCAGCTGGCCGTCACGGACGAGGTTCTGGACGGGCTGGACTGTGCGGACATCCCCCGCCTGACCGTCTACAACAAGTGCGATAAGCCGGGTGCCATGAGCTTTGACCCGGACATCCTGCTCACCAGCGCCAAGACCGGCTACGGTCTGGACACCCTGCTGGCAAAGCTGGACGAGGTGCTCAGCGACCGGGTGCACACCTTAAAGGTGCTGCTGCCCTACGATAAACTGGGCCTTGCCGCCCCCATGCGGGAGCGCGGCAGCGTGCAGGTGGAGGAATACCGGGAGGACGGGTTGTATCTGGAGGGCATCGTCAAGACGGAAGACCTGCACTGCTTTGAAGGGTATCTGGTCTGATAGGCGTACACGATCTAAATCGCCTCCGCTGTGCTCCGGCTATCATCAGCGGAATAATATTTTGAGATAGAACAAGCCCGGAAAGTCTGCGGACTTTCCGGGCTTGCATTTTCACGGGCGGGGTCGCAGCCGAAAGCAGCTGCTCTATGGGTCGAGTACATTGTCTGCCACTGCTTTTTTCAAAAAGAAAAAATCCCCAACAAACACAAAAACCCGCCTGGCAGCGGGCTTTTGTGTATAGAGGGGTGGGAAAGTATATAAAGTGGTGAATCTCAAATTCAAAGCGGCAGGCGCTTTCTGTTCTGCGCTGCCTTGCATGATGTATTATACCCCTTTTTATTTTCTTGTCAAACAAAATTTTCCGGTTTTGCTTTAAATTAAGTCTTTACTTTTTCGGTAAAACTTTATATAATTAACGCAAAGCAAAGCAAAAGCAAAATTTTTTGACTTTTGTATGTTTACACCAACAATAAAACTTTACTTTCAAAAAATTTTATACAATCCAACATATTTTCAAAAAGGAGTATTCCCCATGGATGATCTGGATCGTAAGATTCTCTCCCTGCTGGCAAAGAACGCACGGATGCCGGTCAAGGAGATCGCCGAGCAGGTATCACTGACCAGTCCTGCTGTTTCCAGCCGCATTCACAAGCTGGAAACGGATGGCATCATCAGCGGCTACACCGTCACCCTGAACCGTCCCGCTGACCGGATGTATGTGGATGCCCTCATCAGCCTTTCGGTAGCACCTTCCAAGCAGGATGCCTTTCTGGCGCTGCTGCAAAGCAGCAAGGAAGTGCTGCAGTGCTACCACGTCACGGGTGCATACACCTTCCTTGTCAAGGTGAGCTGCGGCAGCATGCCCCAGCTGGAACACCTGATCCTGCAGTTCCAGAAGCTGGGCACCACCAGCACCCAGATCATCCTTTCCACGCCGGTGAACCACGGCGAGCTGGATGCCCTTATGCTGTAACGCTGTTCATAAAATGGTTACGTTTGCGGTGCAATTCTGCCGGGGTGTTCTTTCGTATTATGGATAGCAGGCGCAAAACAGCACACAATAGCTTCAAAACCGCTGCGCCCGCTTTCACACGAAGATTTTCACACACGAAAGGACCTCATTTATGAAACGTATCATTGCTTCCCTGCTTGCCGGTCTGTGCCTGCTTGCTCTGGTGGGCTGCTCTGCCGGCAGCAAGGCCGACTCTGCCGCCCCGAAGGACTACTCTCAGATCATCCACGATGCCCGCACCGACGAGGACAACGAATACGATATGATCTTTACCAAAGGTGAGGACGGCAAATTCACCGCCATCGACGGCTACAGCGCCGAATATGAGGCCGACCAGCTGAATGACGAGCTGAAAGACATCGTGTTCCCCCTGCTGGGCCTTGAGGACGGCAGCTACGAGAGCTTTGCTGCCTCTGTTTCCTCCATGATGGTGCGCAGCTACGCCGTTGCCATCGTAAAGCCCGCCGAGGGCAAGACCGATGCCGTGAAAGCCGCACTGGAAGCCTATGTGCAGAGTGAGCAGCAGTCCATGGAGCACTACCTTGAGGATCAGTATCTGGTCGCCAAGGCGGCTACCGTCACCGTAGCTCCCACCGGTGAGGTGGTTCTGGTGTGCGCCGAGGATCACGACACCATTCTTTCCAACATCGAAAAAGCCCTTGCCGCATAATTTTTGCCCTGCCGAAGCCGCATCCTGCCGGGATGCGGTTTCTTTTTGTGTGCAGATATGCTATACTGTTCCCGTGAACTTGCACTGAAATACAGGAGTATTTATGTATAAAGCGACTATCGTGATCCCGAATATCAACGGCAAGGGCTGGCTGAAGGATTCTATCGAGTCGGTCTATGCCCAGACCGAACAGAACTTCCGGCTCATTGTGGTGGACAACGGTTCCACCGACGAAAGCCTTGAGCAGGCCCGCAGCTATTGCAGCCGCGAAAATTTCACCCTCATCGAAAACGGCACCAATACCGGCTTTTCCCATGCAGTGAATCAGGGCATTGCGCTGGCGGACAGTGAATATGTGGTGCTGTTCAACAACGATGCCTTTGCCGAACCCCAGTGGCTGGAAGAGCTGATCCGCACCGCTGAGACCGACCCGAAAATCTTTGCAGTGCAGAGCCTAATGATCCGACACTTCGACCGGGAGCTGGCCGACGATGCCGGCGATTATGTCACCTGGATGGGCTTTGCCTGCAAGACCGGCGATGGCCGCCGCGCCAGCCGCTATACCCGGCAAAAGCGCATCTTCTCGGCCTGCGGCGGTGCGGCGCTCTACCGCAAGAGCATTCTGGACGAGATCGGCAATTTTGACGAGAACTTCTTTGCCTACTTTGAGGATGTGGACCTGAGCTGGCGCGCCAACAATGCAGGCTATAAAAACCTGCTCTGCCCCACCGCCAAGTGCTACCACATCTGCGGTGCCAGCACCGGCGCGGTGAAGTACAACGCCTTCAAAAGCCAGCAGAGCGGCCGCAACAGCATCCTGCTGCCCCTCAAGAACGAACCGCTGCTGATGCTGATTTTAAACTTCATCCCGCTGGCCGTGGGCTACCTGCTCAAGTGCTACAAGTTCCACAAACAGGGCTTTGGCGAGGCATGGGACAAGGGGATGCACGAAGCCTTTGCCCTGCTGAAAAGCGGCAGGCTGGGCAAGCGGCCTTTCCGCCTGAAGGATCTGCCCAACTACATCCTGATGGAGCTGTGGATGATCTGGAACATGGTGCCGTACCTGTGGTACCGACTGGTGATCGTAAAATTTGACCTCAAATAAAAAATACCGGATACGAAGCATCTGCCTTGTATCCGGTATTTTTGTTTTGTATTATGCCGCCGGGCTGGCTGTGCTTTCGTCCGCCTGTGCCTCGGTGCTGTCGGCGGGCTGTTCCTCCGCCTGTGTATCCACGCCCTCGTCTGCAGCGGTGCTGTCTGCCTCAGCCGAAGCAGAATCCGAACCGGCTGCTGCAAGAATGGCATCCTGCACATCGCTTTCTGCCATGGGTTCCGGCACATTCGCGGCCGGTGTGCTTTCCGTGCTCTCGGCCTTGGTCTCGCTCTCGGTCAGGCCGGTGAGATACCAGCTGCCGCTCTGGCGCTCGAACAGATAATCCATGTACTTGGTGGGCGTATCCGAAGAAACATTGATGATGCTGTCGTCCGTGCTGGTGGTGGGGATATAGCCCACGGTCACATGCAGCTTGCCGCTGCGCTTGAACAGCTTGGTGACGACTGCGCGGTAGTAGCCCACCGTGCCGGTGACCGGGATCTTATAGCACTGGGTGGCATCGTCAAACTCGATGGTCATATCCTCCATCTCAAAGCTGCGGTGGGTCAGCTTGAAGCCGGGGCCAAGCAGCTTTGCAAGGTAGGCATCCACATCCAGCGAGGGCAGCAGCAGCTGTTCGGTGTCGGGGTCGGTATTGTAGTTGTCAAAGCCGCCCTGCGTTTCCTGAATATTATAGATGCAGCCCCACACCGCAGCTTCGCGCAGAGTCAGGTCGTCGATGTTCTCAATGCCGTCAAATGGCATGGGGTCAAACAGCACAAGCCCTTCCAGCTTATCTTCATATTCCTGCTTTTGGGCGGTATCATCGAACAGGTTCGCCACCGCGCCCACACCGGCCCGCAGCACGGTAACAAAGCCCACGATCACCAGAATGGCAACCAGAAGGCCCAGTGCCTGCCGCCCGCGGCGGCGCTGCATCCGGGCATGTTCTTCAGGGGTAATATAATGTTTCATAGTTGTTTTATCTCCCAGGGTTCTCAAATGCTACAGTGTCCAGTATACCACATACCGGCCCATTGTGCAAAACTATGCCCGTGGTTTTTTTGTGAAAAGCGCATTCCTTATTCCCATGTCTTCCACACATCGGGCTGGTAGCCCACGGTGGCCTTGCGGCCATTGCGTACAATGGGCGTTAAAAACAGCTGCTGGTTCTCAAACAGCTTGTCCTCCTTCTGCCAGTCCACCAGTGCGTCCAGAAGTGCAAGGGTCTGCTTGTCCTTCGCATTGGGGTCCACCAGCTTTTCCCAGCCGCCAAGAGCGCGGGCCACGTTCTCGAACTCGCCGCGGCTCATCTCTTTTTCCTTGAGGTCGATCATCTGGAACTTGATGCCGCGCTCCTTGAAATAGCGCTGGGCCTTTTTGGTATCAAAGCACTTGCTTGTGCCAAAGATCTGAATATTCATGGTCTGTACCCTCCTGAATTTTTATTGTACCACATCCTGTGCCCTCTGCATAGGCATAATTCGCAGCCGGATGGGCCATACTGCCCGCAGGGCATTATCAGAAGGAGGTTTTTCTATGAACGCATATGTTGACCCTGATCTGTGCATTGGCTGCACCCAGTGCGCCGGGCTTTGCCCCGCCGTGTTCCAGATGGAAGGCACGCTGGCCGTGGCCCAGCCCGGGCCGATCCCACCGGAGGAGGTGCCGCAGGCTGTGGACGCAGCCAACGCCTGCCCGGTAAGCGCGATCCGCATCGAGGAGTAAGAGGGAAGGCCGTCAACCGTGTTGGCGGCTTTCTCTCTTTTTTACGCAAAAATCCCCCGCTGGGCACGGTTTTGTGGTATAATGCAGAATGTGTAATAATGCAATGGAGGAACACGACTATGCGTTTACTGGTCATTGACGGCAACAGCATTGCCAACCGTGCTTTTTTTGGCATCAAGCTGCTGACCACCAAGGACGGACGATACACCAACGCCATCTATGGCTTTCTGAATATCCTGCTCTCCCTGCTTAAGGAGTGCGAACCCGACGAGGTGGCTGTTGCCTTTGACCTGAAGGCTCCCACCTTCCGCCACAAAATGTACGATGGCTACAAGGCCACCCGCCATGGCATGCCCGAAGAGCTGGCCCAGCAGATGCCGGTGCTCAAGGAACTTCTGGCAGACCTCGGCTACCGCACCGTCACCGCCGAAGGCTGGGAAGCGGATGATATTCTTGGCACGCTGGCCGCTGCCTGCGCCGCCCGAAAGGACGACTGCTTCCTTGCTACGGGAGACCGGGACAGCCTGCAGCTGGTCAGTGACACCACCACTGTGCTGCTTGCCGCCACTGTCATGGGACGCAGCAAGACGGTGACGATGGACGTGGACGCCATTCAGGAAAAATACGGCATCCAGCCCAGACAGCTCATTGAGGTGAAGAGCCTGATGGGCGATGCTTCGGATAATATTCCGGGCGTGAAAGGCATTGGTGAAAAGACCGCCCTGACCCTTGTGCAGAACTTTGGCACGCTGGAAGGCGTGTACGAGCACATCGACGATAAGCTCATCAAGCCCAAACAGCGGGAACATTTGCTGGAATGCCGCGAGATGGCCCAGCTGAGTCACACCCTTGGCACCATCCGCACCGATGCACCCATCGACACGGCCGAGGGCACCTATGCCGTGGGCGAGGGCAACAAAGCCGAGGCCGTGCGCCTTTTGCAGGAATTGGAGATCCACTCTCTGATCCCTCGCTTTGGGCTGGACGGCATTGCACCTGCCGCCCCAGAAGAAGAGGACGGCATCGAGCTGGCTGAAGCAGGGCTGGAAGCTCTGCCGCTGGCCCCTTCCGGCACCTATCTGGTGGCATCGCGCCCGGCCGTGATGGGCAAGCAGGGCACCCGCAACGTGGTGCTGCAGCCGGAGAGCTGGTACGCCGTGCAGGACTGCACCGTTTACCCGCTGGAGGATGCAGACCTTGTGCGCCTGCTGGACAATGCAGACGTAACGCTGGAAGTGTTCAACGCAGCGCCCCTCTATGCCAAGGCCATGGCCGCAGGCGGCTGGGGCAGCAGCATCGTGTGGGATGGCAAGCTTGCCGCCTACCTGCTGGATGCATCCGCTTCCAAGTATCAGATCAGCGAGCTGACCGCCAGCTACCGCGCCGCTGCTGCCTTTACCTGTGCCGATTACCCGGATGCAGGCCGCCTTGCAGACCTGTTCTGCAAGATGAAGGCCGAGATCACCGCCTGCGGAGAGGACGCCCTTTACAACGAGATCGAGTTCCCGCTGGCACAGGTGCTGGCCGATATGACCCGCACCGGTGTGCTGGTGGACAAAGATGGCATCGAGCAGTTCGGCGTAAAGCTGCGCACCGAGCTGGAGCAGGTGCTCACCCGCATCCACATGGAGACCGGCAGCGCCAGCTTCAACCCCAACAGCCCCAAGCAGTTGGGCGAAATGCTGTTTGACACCATGGGCCTGCCCCACGGCAAAAAGACCCAGCGCGGCTGGTCCACGGATGCCGAAACACTGGAAAGCCTGCGGGATTACCCGCT
>UMLK01071136.1_pt1 | contig 10431 bp, 7 predicted proteins | sample 1966541 | NCBI WGS metagenome assembly UMLK01 (sample SAMEA4836198, study PRJEB28245) | human gut metagenome | biome: gut microbiome; material: fecal sample | place: Denmark | collected 2008 | reverse complement strand
CCTTTGAACTGCCGAAGGGGTGGGAGTGGACGACATTAGGAGAAATTGGTTCTTGGCAATCAGGAGCAACACCAAGCCGTATGAATAAAGACTATTATGGGGGCAATATTCCTTGGCTGAAAACTGGTGATTTGAATGACGGAACAATAATATACATACCAGAATACATTACTCAAAGGGCTTTGGAAGAAACATCTGTACGACTAAACCCTAAAGGAAGTGTACTTATTGCTATGTATGGTGCGACCATTGGAAAAATAGGAATATTGTCATTCCCTGCAACAACAAATCAAGCTTGTTGTGCTTGTTATGAGTACAGTATAAACCAAATGTTCTTATTTTATTTCTTACTTGCCAATCGAGAGAATTTTATTGCAATGGGAGGCGGTGGGGCACAACCAAATATATCTAAAGAAAAAATAATTTCTACAAATATGCCATTACCGCCATTGAAAGAACAAGAAAGAATAGTGGCAGAAATTGAACGTTGGCTATCATTTGTGGATATAGTTGAAAAAGAAAAATCAGATTTACAGTCAACAATTTGCCTGGCTAAATCCAAAATCCTCGACCTCGCCATTCACGGCAAACTTGTACCGCAAGATCCCAATGACGAGCCTGCCAGCGAACTGCTCAAACGCATCAATCCAAAGGCAGTAATCACTTGTGATAACCCCCATTATCCCTTTGAACTGCCGAAGGGGTGGGAGTGGACGACATTAGGAGAGATTGGAGAAATTATTACTGGTAATACTCCATCTAAAGATAATAAAGAGTATTATGGTGGCAATATTCCTTTCTTTAAACCTACGGATTTAGAGCAAGGTATTGATACAAAGTTTTCAAATGACAAACTTAGTCAATTAGGATTTGAGTCTTCTCGAAAATTGCCAGCAAATACTGTTTTGGTAACATGTATAGGTGCTACTATAGGAAAAACAGGTTTAATTTCCGTAGAAGGCTCATGTAATCAGCAGATAAATGCAATCGTCCCAACCAAGAGCATCATTCCTTATTTCTTATATTATGCGTGTGTGTCAGAATACATGCAGAATGAAATTAAGAGTAATGCTTCTGCAACAACATTACCGATATTGAATAAGGGCAATTTTTCAAAAAAAGCTTTTCCATTGCCACCACTTTCCGAACAACATCGAATAGTCGCAAAGATTGAAGAGTTATTCGCTCAGCTTGACAAGATAGAAGCATCTTTGTAAATAGCATATTTAGCCATCGCAAGGCATATTCTTGCGGTGGCTAAATGCTATAGACACAGTTACCAAGTAACTACCTTGTCCACTATCTTCTGCTGTTCGCTTGCTGTGCGTCGCAGATAGATGCGTGTTGTTTCGATGCTCTCATGCCCCATGAGGTCGGCAAGGAGGGCGATGTCGTTGAAGCGGTCAAGGAAGTTCTTGGCGAAGCGGTGACGGAACGAGTGTGGATAAACCACATTACGGTTAAGACCGTACTTTTCGGCAAAGTGCTTCAGTTGGATGGCTATGCCACGAGTGGAAAGGCGGTTGCCTGAACGATTGGTGAACAGATAACCAGAGGTGATGTTTTGTTCTGTTAGCCATCTTTGGGCTTCAGTGCATAGCTTCTTCGGAATGTAAAGGCGGCGCATCTTGCCTCCTTTGCTGTACAAGTCAAGATAGCCAACCGCCACATGCTCGGCTTTGATTTGAAGCAACTCGCTGACACGTGCACCAGTGGCTGCCATAAACCAAACGATGAAATACCATTCATCATAACCGTCTGCCTTTAGCTTGGCTTTCAGAAACTTGTAATCGGCATCGCTGATGACGTTCTCCAAGAAGTTCTTTTGTTGCGCCTTTACAAACTTCATCTTTAGCTTCTCTTGTTTGCTAAACTCCAAATACTTATTCACTGCTTGCAAACGCAAGTTTACCGTCTGTGGCTTGAAGTTCTCCATGAGATACCCCTTGTATGCCAACAGATTTTTCTTGTTCACCTCCTTGTAATGTTCAAGGAAATAGTTGATTGTCCACAGGTACGATGCTACCGTACTCTTCGCCAAGTTTGCCTTGACCAAAAATCTTTCAAATTGTGTTACCATATTGATTAAAATTAAAAAAGAATGGTAACAATATAATATGACGTATCCCCCATTATCAGAACTTGCCCAGTGGGTGGGCTATAACGACAATAAAAGAACTATGTGAAAATATTAATGGACTTTGGAAAGGAAAGAAAGAACCTTTTGTAAATGTGGGTGTTATACGCAATGCCAACTTTACTAAAGACTTTCAACTTGACTATTCAAAGATTGAGTACATTGATGTTGAACAACGTGCTTTCAATCAACGCCATCTCAAAAATGGTGATTTGGTTGTTGAGAAATCTGGTGGTAGCGACAACAATCCTGTAGGCAGAGCCATATTATATGAAGGTAAAGATGCAGTGTTCTCTTTCAGCAATTTTACAATGGTACTGCGCATCGTACATAAGGATTTGATAACAAGCAAGTTTCTGTATTATACCATACTTGCAAAGTATAAGCAAGGTGTCATGAGACAAATGCAAACACAGACTACAGGGTTGCATAATCTCATTTTGGAAAAGTATTTGGCAATGCCAATATTCCTTCCACCTTTATCAGAACAAAAAAGAATCACTGATAAGATAGAAGAAATATTCGCATCGTTCAACAATATCATGGAAAGTTTATAAATTCACCATAATTCTATCAAGGGTTGTAAATGCTTTATTAATAGCATCTACAATCCTTTTTTGTTCATTGTATGGTGGTAAAGGAAAGAATAAATCTTCAAAATCGCCCGCGTTAAAACCTGCTTGTGCAGTCCTTGATATTTCAGTTAGTTTTCTTTGATAAAGATTCGACAGATAATAATAGTAGGCATAATTTTTGAAAATCAAGCCTTTACTTTTGATTATAACTTTTGCCATTGCTACATTATATGCACCATCTTCAGCTATAAAAACTTTACCAAGGGAACCACCATATCGCGCTAACAAAATATCTCCTTTTGCAGTTCGTTTTGTTGCAGATTCTATTGGTATATATACAGGTACAGGATTTTCTCCATAATCTCTTATTTGATAGAGCCGAATATAACCTGATTTAGGTCGAATACTGAATTGACTTTTCGGAGGTTGAGAACCGCCCGAAATATCAAATATCTGATTATGACAACACCAAATCCAACTATTCGGTAGAGAAAATGGCAAGTTCTGATAATGGGGGTTATCACAAGTGATTTCAGCCTTTGGATTGATGCGTTTGAGTAGTTCGCTGGCAGGCTCGTCATTCGGGTCTTGTGGTACAAGTTTGCCATGAATAGCGAGGTCGAGGATTTTGTTTTTCGCTTGTTGAATAGCAGTTTGCAAACCATCCTTTCCATTTTCAACAATATCAATTATAGAGAATAGTCGTTGAATCTCGTTTACTATTCGTTCCTGTTCTGCAAGAGGAGGCAAGGGAATCAAGCCATTGCAAGCATCCGTGGTACTTAGTCTTGGCATTTTTACTCCATAACCACATTGCAAGGTATAGTCAAGGAAATAAAGTGAACGAAGTACATAGCAGATGTAATTATTCGACAATATTCCATAGCTTCCAAATGCCATTATTTCTGTTGTACAGAATCCGTCATTAGGTGCAACTAATACTTTGTTTAGATATGTGCGAAGCTTTGAATAAAGGATTTGACCTTTTTGAAATTTATGGCGAATTCCATTTATCTTACGTTCATTTTTGTTGAGATGTTGTATAATCTTGGCTGTGTCTTTTTCTATATCTTCCAATTCCAACACCCAATCAGAATTGTCAATGTCTTCTACTTGGACATTGACACTATCGCCATAGTTAGTAATTTCTCCAACCGTCGTCCACTCCCACCCCTTCGGCAGTTCGTAGGGATAATGCGGCTTATCACAAACAACCTTAGATTTCTTTGGCTTCTTGATTTTTCCTTCTTTGATAAGACGTTCTTTCTCTGCACGGATGCGTTCAAGCAGCACCGATGCAGGTTCATCATTAGGGTCTTGCGGTACAAGTTTTCCATGTATCGCAAGGTCGAGTATCTTTTGGCGTAACGCTTTTGTATTCATTCTGAGTTTTGTTTAATCTTCCTCTAATTTCTTTATCTCCTCATTCTCCTCAAACTCCTCAATCCATTCCTTCACCTTGGCTTGCAGCAAGGCCTTGTCGGGCAGATAGAGTTGGTAAGCCGCAGCATAGACGTTTGCGTCTTTAGGAAGAGTAAGTTCTACCAACGCATCGTTTTTCTCCTTGCAGAGCAAGATACCGATAGTAGGTTTCTCGAAGTCCTGCTTTACATATCGGTCAAAGTAGTTGACATACATCTGCATCTGTCCGAGGTCTTGGTGAGTGAGTTTGTCGATTTTTAGGTCGATAAGAACATAACACTGTAACAAGCGGTTGTAGAGCACCAAATCTACATAGTAGTTGTCTTCATCGAAAGTGAAGCGTTTTTGTCGGGCTTCGAACAAGAAACCTTTCCCCATTTCAAGGAGAAATTTCTGTATCTTGCTGATGATGGCATTCTCCAGTTTTGACTCACTATAACTTTCATCAGGTTTCAGTCCAACAAATTCTAAAGAAATAGGACTCTTGATAATATCCGAAGTTTTTTCTACAGTTTGACCTTCCAATGCTAATCTGAAGACTTCACTCTTATCACGGCTTAAGGCAATGCGCTCGTATAGACTGCTAGCCACTTGTCTTTTTAGCCATCGGTAGTCCCAATTTTGTTTTTGTGCTTCAATCTCATAGAAGTTTCTTTCCGCCAAATCATCTATTCGCATCAATACTTGGTAGTGATTCCACGAAAGAGAGAACTTTTGAATTTCGGGTGCATTGCATACGGAATTGGCAGAAGCAGAAATCGTATGCATTGCATCCGATTTCTTATATGCCACATAAAACTTTCTGCAATTTGTAAGAGTGGCTACAGACCATCCTCGACCATATTGCTTGGTTAATCTATCAGACAAGTTCTTGACAACTTGTTTTCCATAGGAAGCTCTTAGACAACCTTGTTGCTCATATTCCACTACATAATGCCCTATTTCATAATAGGTACTTACTGTAGTCGCACTTATAGTCTTTGCAATATGTTTGCGACTATTCTCGATAAGTGAAGAAATTATTTTGAATAGTGTTTCCTCACTTTCTATTTTTACTATATTTCCGTTCATTTTTAGTTCTCTTTAATATTCCTCAACAACTTCTCCAGCTCGCTCACTGCACTGCTGATGTTCTGGCTCTGCTCCTTGATTGTAGCCATCAGTTCGGCAAGCGTATGCTCTTCCTCTTCGCCACCTTGTTTCATCCAAGTGATGTCGAGCGAAGTCTTGTCACGAGCGGTAAGCTCCTCAACAGGATATTTGCGCCAACGACCAGAAGGATTCTTCTCGGCATCGTAAGTTTCGGTGCGAGCGTTGATGTTCTCTGGGTTGTAGCACTTCACGAAGTCATCGAGATGATGACGCTCCAGTTTGTTAGTGGCAAGCGTATGCTTGATATCAGTACGGTAGTCGTAGAACCACACCTCCTTAGTAGGTTGCCCCTTGGTGAAGAATAACACGTTGGCCTTGACACCCTGCGCATAGAAGATGCCAGTAGGCAGGCGAAGAATAGTGTGAAGATTAAACTCCGAGAGCAGACGCTTGCGGATAGTCTCGCCAGCACCACCCTCAAACAACACGTTGTCGGGCAGCACCACGGCAGCACGACCACCAGTTTTGAGCATCAGCATCATGTGCTGAAGGAAGTTGAGCTGATTGTTCTTTGTCTCCACATAGAAGTCCGGGCGATTGATGTCCACCGACCCTGCAGGACGAGTACCGAAAGGAGGGTTGGCAAGGATGACATCGACCAAAGTAGCTGGCTCTTTCTCCAAGGAGTCATCGCAAACGATTGGACTGCGGTCTGTGCCCACACCATGCAAGTAAAGGTTCATGGAAGCGAGTGTGACCACAAGTGGTGTGTTGTCAACACCATGCAAGGCTTGGTTGCGGAGGAAATCACGCTTTGCCTTGTCCTGCGTCTGATGCTTCATATAGTCGTAGGCAGCAAGGAGGAAACCGCCTGTGCCACAGGCAGGGTCGCATACCGTCTCTCCAATCTGCGGACGGATGCAATCCACCATAGCCTGAATGAGAGGACGTGGGGTAAAATACTGTCCTGCGCCACTCTTTTTATCTTGTCCGTTCTTCTCCAAGATGCTCTCATAAATAGCACCTTTCACGTCGCCATCCATGATAAGCCACTGTTCCTCGTCAATCATCGTAATGACCTTTTTAAGATACACTGGTTTGTCTATCTTATTCTGCGCCTTGGTGTAGATAGTACCAATGAGATTGTCTTGGCTGCTAAGAACACGCAATGTGTCCTCATACTGCTTCACGAGTTCAAGACCGTCAAGCTCAGTAAGCTCATGCCACTGATAGCCTGCGGGGATAGCCGACTCCTCGCCGAACATCTCTACGTTCTCTGCATCCATTTTGAGGAAAAGCAGATAAGTGAGTTGCGTGATATAATCGGTGAAGCCAATGCCCTGTCCTGCGAGAGTAGTGGCAAGATTCCAAACTTTCTTTGTGAGCGTCTGCTCGGTAGATATATTGTTTGCCATATTTAAGCTGTTTTTCTTAATACTACAAAATTAAACAATGAGAGAAGTGCCTCGTCAGCTTTCTGCATCGAGCCGAAAGCCCGAATCATCTGTGCTGCCTGTGTCTTGTCATCATCACGAATATCGCGCACGGTGCAAGCTCCGTTGGCTGCGATATAATCAACCACCTCGCTCATGAGCTGCTTCTGACGGTCAGAAATATCACGATGCCACTGTCCGCACCAAAGATTGAAATACTGTCGTGCCGTGGTACATACACAGTCGAGCCGCTCAATCTGCCGGAAGGCATAGCGCACAAGTTGGATGATGTTTGTAAGTGCATCACTCTCTTCTTTCTTGGCGGCACGGCGCACATGGTCGGGACAGACAATGGCATACGAGTTCCAAAGCTGCTTGGCAGAAAACTTATTGTTCTCCATCTTCAGTTTGTTCTCCAAGTCCTTCAACATAGAGTATGTTATAGGTTCACCGTTCTGATTGTACAATATGCGCAGAGCCTCTATCTCATCCTGGTGGTCATGGCAATATTGCTCAAAGGCACTTGTCGTTTCCTTTGCCTCCTCCACGGAAAAGCCCTTTGAAATCAGCGTGTCCTCGCCAGGCATCAGCGTAGACACGAAGCCAGCAGCAAGAATAAGGATATACTTGCGAGCATCTGCATGGTTAGCCACAGGAGCGACAAGACCCTTGCGCTCATTGTTAGGCTCGTTGATGTTGTTGAAAGGTGGCAGTTCGTCACTTTCCAAGGCATTATATATGCGTGATGCGATAGCATCCATAGAGTCGTGGGCAAGACGCTCAAATTCCGCACGCTGCTCGCCATCCGCCTTGTTATGCAGTCGGGCAAGCGTGGAAGCAAGACGCTTGATATACATATCTGGAAGATTGCCGTGGGCGATGCGCTCCAAAAGTACCTTTAATGTAATAACCTCCGTGTCTGGACCCTCGCCCTGTTCTGGGATAGACTTTGTATGTTCGGTAACGCCCACCGCATCCACCAAGAAGAAACAATCCTTGCTAACGGCATTAGGTGTGACATTGCGAAGCTGCTCATCGCCAATGGTGCGCACACCACGTCCCTTCATCTGAATGTAAAGTGGCTCAGACTCCACATCACGCATGAACATCACCACTTCAAGCGGTTTCACATCAGTGCCAGTAGCCACAAGCGTACAAGTGACTGCTATGCGGAAGTCACGGTCGTTGCGAAACTGACGAATCAGCTCATTGCTATCGCCCGACGAGTAAGTGATTTTCTGCACATATCTATCCATGTCTGCATTAGGACAGACCTCACCGAACACATCCTTGGCAATATTGACAATATTCGTAGCATGAGCCTCGTTGAGTGCAAAGATAAGTGTTTTGGGCAGATATTCAAACTGCGGTTCACGCTGTGGGTCGTTGAACATCTCCGTATAAACGGCATCACGATAAGTAGTGAGAATAAGCTTTATCTGCGAAGGATTGATGACACTACGGTTTAGCTCCGTCTTGGAGTAGTTCTTAGTCTCCTTGCTGCTCACCTCCTCCGTTTTGCCAGTGTAACGGGTCTCCACCTTGACGTGCTCACCCTGCATAATGGCACCGCCATTTTCTGTAGCTTCCGTCTTTATGCGATACACACGATTGTCCACATTCACGCCATCCACAATACTTTTCTCAAGCGTATAATTCACTATGCGGTTGTTGTTGAAGAAAGCCATAGTCTCCGGGATAGGTGTAGCCGTAAGACCGATAAGGCGAGCCGTGTCAAAATATTCAAGCACCTTGCGCCAGTTGCCATAGATGCTGCGATGACACTCGTCAATGACAATCATGTCGAAATAGTCGTGAGGCAAGTTGGGATTCTCTGGCAAAGTGACTTCACCTGTGGTCTCATCCGCATCATCGTCATCACTATCTACAATTTCCTCACCTTTGAGCAGTGAGAACAACCGCTGTATGGTAGAAATAACCACATTGCTATCCTTAGGGATTGTGGACGATTTCAGGCGATTTACAGTGTATATTGTATTAAACGCCTCGCCATTCTCCGTCAGACGGAAAGTGCCGAACTCTCCCTCCGCCTGCTTGCCGAGATTGTTTCTGTCAACCAAGAAAAGAATACGACGCATAGGTGTGTAAGCAAGCATACGATAGGCAGCAAGACAAGCCGTATAAGTCTTTCCTGCGCCAGTGGCAAGCACCATTAGCGCACGACTTTGCCCTGTGCGGAAACTCTTTTCAAGTTCCGTGATAGCCTCAAACTGACAGGTGCGAAGACCTTTGCCATTCAGCACTGGCAACCCTGCAAAAGGATCATCAATGCCGAGCATATCTACAATTTCCTTAGGCGTATGTATGCGATTGATTTCTTCCCATTCAACATTTGACTTGCGATAATCTTGAAAATCTACTACCTTGGCATTCGACTTATAAAGAAGAGGTAGTGGATTTTGCCATGCTTGGTAATAATCTGGCACCATCTTGGCATATGTAGCCACTTGCTCACTCACCATATTCGAAGCCACATCTATTTCTTCTCGTTTGGCTTCAAGTACACCACATGCCTTTCCGTTAATCATCAAGAAATAATCTGCTTCACGATTACCTTTCAGCAGAGCTTCCCTAACGGCTACAGCATTCATTGTAGGCTCATACTCGTCACGATTGACAACTGTCCAGCCTGCTTCGGCAAACAGTCTATCTATTTTAACTCTTGCTTTTTCTTCTGGTGTCATAGGTTTAAGTTTTCATCTTCCGACAATACAATATTATCAGAAGTATTGGTATTTTGCTCCATCTCCTTTCTCAAATCATCCAAGACCTTTCCGTTATAAGAAAAGAACTTAGGTCCTTGATACGCTTTAGAGGGAGTTTGCTTATCCTCTGGCAAGAAAGTGCCGACAAAAGGCGATAGCTTGTATATTCGATTGTTGTACTCAACAGCATCGTCAGTAGCCACTTTAACCTTGATGTCAAGTGGGTCGAAAACAACATAGTCGCCAATTTTAATGCCAACCATACTGAATTTGAATGGCGGTCGTCTGTTTTTCCGTGGGGGATGGTCTGTAGGTTTAACCTCTTTCTTCTTTGCTATTGGCTTGTTGTCCTCATATTCAACCACTTCTGCATCATCAATTGTAAGCGCAATATCATTGAAAATGTCAAGTGCTATTTGAGGCGGAACATTAAAGAATTCACGATTTTGCCTAATTCGCAAATCTGTAAGGCGGTCAATCGTCTTATGAACCAGTTTTTCCACCTCGTTGAATTTGACCGTTTTCATTGTAGCAAAAATCTCAAACGGCAAAGGTACAGCTGTATTGTCCAACTCTTTAGAGCGGACATCCACAGGGCGTGAACTCTTACCGATTTTCACCCAATCTTCACGGAAACTTGGATTAGTCAAAATATAGACATATCCTGCACTATTATAATTCTTATTCATTGGCCACTTCCGAATTTAACAATCTTGCTACATCTACGTTTAACGTGAATTCAACAAGCAAGTGCAAATTTACTTAATTTATTCGTAAAAGCATTCATATGGTGTTTTAAAATCTAATTTCTTTCTCGGTCTCATGTTGTTTTTTTAATACTTTGTTGTTTGTTGATGGCTTATATGCTCAAAAATTTCTGATTCGCTGAAATTGATAGCTCTATCCAGGTCGGTAAGACTCGGATGGCGTGACAACGGGACAAGACGCCTGGGAAACATCGCCAATGTCCTTCGTGTCGTAGTATTTCACGATATGACTGCGGGGTGGCTCATCAATGAACTCCACGTTCAACATGATACGGCTAC
>UMLK01036488.1_pt1 | contig 10479 bp, 9 predicted proteins | sample 1966541 | NCBI WGS metagenome assembly UMLK01 (sample SAMEA4836198, study PRJEB28245) | human gut metagenome | biome: gut microbiome; material: fecal sample | place: Denmark | collected 2008 | reverse complement strand
TTTGTGAAGGCATCGGTGAAAAGCTGACCCCCGCTCCCTCTGCCGCACTTCCCCTTCTGCTTGTGCGCGGTAATCGCGGCATTTCAACCGGAGCGCTGTTCCGCTCCCTCGACCTCGGCAAAAAGCCCGCACGCACATGCAATCCGAGTTCCGCCATGCTGAACGCACTTGAACAAGGTTCGCCCGCGGATATTGCCGCAGCGCTTCAAAACGATTTGCTGCCCGCCGCAGTCGGCTTTGCGCCGGAGGTTGATTGCTATATTGCAGCAATGCGGAATGCAGGCGCACTCGGTGCCTCAATGACGGGCAGCGGTTCTGTCGTGTTCGGAATATTTTCGGACATGGATTCGGCGAAACGCGCAGAAAGAGCATTTTGGGACTGCCCGGTTCATATCGTGTGCGAAACAATGAGTCGGCAGCCGTTTGAGGCGCATTAAAAACGCAAACTTGTTATGCAGGGGCTGCATCGGACATTAATCGGAATTTGAACGGAGTTAAAGCTTTTGATATGCAAAAAACAGCACCTCAAACAAGGTGCTGTTTCTTTCTGGCGCGCCCAGCAGGATTTGAACCTGCGACCTACCGGTTCGTAGCCGGGCACTCTATCCGCTGAGCTATGGGCGCATCCGTATTAAGTTCAGTGCGTTCTTCAACGTACCTGCTTATTATACTCATTTGATACGGCATTGTCAAGGGTTTCAGAGATATATTTTAGCAAATTGATTCTGCCCCGCAGTTCGAACCGATATCCCGCTCATGCACCGATGAGCTTTTGGTCAAACGCAAACAAAGCTTCGTTAATTTCATAGATATTATAATTTCCGTGATTTATAAAATACTCAACAATGATATCGAACTTATTCGAGCGTGACAGGGCGAATCCCGCTTTCATGAGCATTTCGCGCACCTCCGCAATCGGAAGTTCAAGCGCAAGCGCAAACGCAACTGCTGTTGTTTTTGAGGGTTTATAAAGCCTGTCCGAACGAATTTTTGAAAATAGCTTCCTGTCCACATTTGCCTTCTTGTAACATTCGGCATCGGTCATTCCCGATTCATCGATTTTCCGAAGGAGCATTTCCGAAAAACTTTCATCGATTTGCTTCAATGCCTCTTCGAGGGAAATTGCGGGCGCATAATCAAACATCGGCGGAAACATTGCCGACGTTTCTTCCGCCGCTTCATCGGGCGCCGACTCTGCATCAACCGACGCAAAACGCTCCGCGCCGTGCAAAGAGGCTTTGGACTTAAGTCGGGGCAGTCTTCGCCTTGTTTTTCCGCCGCGCATGAACCGCGCTTCATCCTCATATGCAAACCGTCCCGGGGCGGCACCCGTCGGCGCACATGCCGAAAGTTCCTCTGTGTCGGTTGTATCGGTCAGGAAGCTGTCATTTATGTATTTCGCAATATCTCTTCGCAGGCCGTCTTCAAGCGGAAATTCCGAGCGGTTGTAAATCACAAGACATACGAGCATCTCATTTTCGGCAAGGAAATCCCGAATTGCATCAACGGCAATGCGCAGCGCGATTTGTTTCGGGCAGCCGAAAATTCCGGAAGAAATGAGCGGAAAAGCTATCGATTCACATCCGCGTTCCCTTGCTGCTTCAAGGGCATTCAAATAACATGAGCGCAGCAATGCCGGTTCGCCCTGTTTTCCGCCGAACCAGCGCGGACCCACGGCATGAATCACATATTTGCAGGGAAGATCATATCCCGCCGTGACCTTAACTTTGCCCGTTTCGCAGCCGCCGAGCTTTCTGCATTCCGCAAGAAGGCCCTTTCCCGCCGCACGATGAATGCAGCCGTCCACCCCGCCCCCGCCGAGCAGCGAGTTGTTTGCGGCATTCACTATTGCGTCAACTCTCATTTCGGTTATATCATTTTCAACAATTTGCAGCGGCATGGCAAACCTCCTTTTATGGAATTGGGTTTATTTGCTTTTCGACCCTTACGCATTGCAGCGTCTGCTTTATCTGCACCGTCATTATACTACCATACACCGAAACACATTTCAATAACAATCCTCCGACATGCGGGAAGTTTCCTCCGATCCGCTTTCAAGGCTGCCGCATTATGCTTTAGAATAACGGGTGACGAAAAAAACATGCGCTGTTATGAAGCAGCTTTCGGCGAAAAAAACATGTGCTGCCGCGGAGCGGCTTCCGCAGCACTGCATGCCGTGCATTTTGCGGCTGCTTACGCAATAGAATTACGGAGGAAAAAACCAATGGAAACACAAAAGCCGAAAACTTACGGCTACGCCCGCGTCTCAGGCGCGGATCAGAACGAGGCGCGTCAGCTGACCGCCTTTCAGGAACTCGGCATTCCGCCCGAATGCATTTTCACGGATAAACAGTCCGGCAAGGATTTCAATCGACCGCAATACAGGCGGCTTGTCAAAAAGCTTCGCCCCGGTGACCTGCTGTATGTGCTGAGCATCGACCGACTCGGCAGGGATTACGAGGAAATCGGGCGGCAATGGCGCATTTTGACAAAGGAAAAATGTGTTGACATCTGCGTAATTGACATGCCTCTGCTCGACACGCGGCAGGGCAAGGATCTTATGGGAACGTTCATTGCGGATCTCGTGCTTCAAATTCTTTCATTCGTTGCACAAAGCGAACGTGAAAACATCAAAAAGAGGCAGGCGCAGGGTATCGCCGCCGCAAAGCAGCGCGGGGTTCGGTTCGGAAGGCCGGAAAAACCCCTCCCGGATGATTTCGGAGAACTCGTGCTGCGTTGGGAAAGCAAGGATCTGTCATTTGAAGCTGTTCTTCGAATGTGCGGCATGAGTCAGGCAACGTTCTATCGGCGTCTGCGCGACTTTCGGAGCGAGTCCGAAGAACCCCGCGACGATTCGTAATGAATTCACAACGAAAAAGGAACCTTTATCAAAAAGTGTACTTTCCGACAGCGGTTCCGATATAACGATTATACAACCATAAATAAGTTAAGTCAAGCATTTCGACACCGTTTCAGTGAATTTTTTCAGTTTCACTTCTCCCGACCCGATAAATTGACAACCGAATATTATCGAAATATTCTCTCTCAAAAAGTACACCTTTTGAAGCAGGGTTTTGATTACTCGCACCTTAAATCCGAAAGGGGGAACACATTTTGACCAAGAGAACCGTTGAGAGTGCCTGCGGCAATTGTCGTTTAAAGGGCAGTTTGCCTTTTATTGCTATGCTTTTGGGTGCGCTCATACTCGCTGCATCGTTCCTTTTGCCGTTCGGAACGGCAAGGAAGGAATATCGTGAATGGCTGTCCGCAGCGCCGGACAGGGTTTACGATGAGGAACTCAACATGACCCGCAGAGGTGCAATCAATCTTTCGCTGATTGAACTTGCACGCGCATTCGGCAAAGCGGGCAATTTAGACAGCAGCTTTTCAATGGGTACCATTATCGCTGCCGCTGTATTCGCTTTACTGACGCTTCTGTTCGCCGTGCTTAAAAAGCCGATACCCGCAATCGTGTTCACAATGCTTGCGCTCGGCGCGTTTCTGCTGATTCTGAAGGATTTTGACCTTCGCGGTACATTTTCCGAAAGCAGCAGCTATAAGCTCGGCTGCGCATGTTGGTTTGCGTTCATCGGAATTGCAGCCGAAATGTTTGGCTCAATACTGACGCTTGCCGAGAGGGCAAAAATGAAAAAACTTCACATAATCGACGGCAGTGCCGCAGCAAATTTTGCCGGTGCCGCCGATGAATCCGAGAAAGGAGAATAATAATGAGTGGATTTTTTAAAGGATTCTTCAAGTTCCTTGCAGTGCTTGTCATTGCTGCCGCCGTTGTTGTCTGCGTTATCGTTTTATGCGTGTCGAAGTCTCAAAAGGACTCTGAGCCTTCGGGATCATCGAACAGCGCACAAACCGAGACTGTCCGAACCGAAAAGCCTCGTACTTCCGATAAAACGGAGCAATCCGGCAAGGATGATAAGGACAGCAGCAAGCCTACGGAAAAACCGGCTGCTTCCGACGGTGTTGACCCGGATTTTAAAGCTGCAATGGACGAGTATGAAGCTTTCATCGATGAGTACATAAAATTCATTAAGAATTACGAAGAAGAGGGCAAACCCGTATCCATGCTTGCCGACTACACAAAGATGATGACCCAATACTCCGAATTTGCCGCGGCAATGGCTGAGTATGAAAGTGAAGAGCTTTCCGATGCCGATGCGGCATATCTCATTCAGGTTAACGCCCGTGTACAGACAAAACTGCTGACATTGAACTGAACCCTGTCAGCGTTATCACACACAAACGACCATGCAGCTGCGTTCCGAACCGATTCGTGCAGTAAATCACGAATGCCGGGGAACGCAGCCGCAAACATCATTAAAACATATCAATTAAACGGAGGAAATTAATCATGTTAAAGAAAATTCTCGCAATGCTGCTGGCATTTGTAATGATGCTCAGCCTTACCGCCTGCGGCGGAAACACACCCACAGAACCCGATGATGACGGAAACCGGCAGGAACGCGTGACCGAAGAGCCGAAGAAAACAGAAGAGCCGGAGAAAACAGCGGAACCGGAAGAGGCGGAGGAACCGGAAGAAACCGAAGAACCCGCCGAAGAGCCCACCGAAGAACCCGAAGAGGTCAGTGCAGATTTTCGAGACGTTATGGATGAATACGAAAAATTCATCGACAAATATGTGAAGTTCATGAAGAAGTACGAAGAAGAGGGTCGTCCCCTTTCCATGCTTTCCGAATACACCGAGCTGATGACCCAATATACGGAATTTGCCGAAACAATGGCTGCCTATAACGGGGATAATCTGTCCGCTGCGGATTATGCCTACTACCTTGAGGTTATGAACCGCGTGAATCAGAAATTGCTCGAGTTGAACTGAGGCTCCGAAACGGACTAAACCGGCTTTTACAAGCAAACAAAAGTAACCCCGCCTTATTCCGCCCGCATGAGCCGAGCTGCTGTGCGGGCTGAAACGCAGGCGCAACCAATCAAAATTTAATTAATCAATCGGAGGAAAAATTATGTTCAAAAAAATTATCGCAGTCCTGCTTGCAGTACTTATGATAACAGGCCTTGTCGGCTGCGGAGGGGAAAAGCCCAAAGATGAAAACAAGGGCAACGATAAACCCAAAACAAGCGATACCACTGATGCGCCCGTTGAAACCGACGAACCCGAACCCACCGTTGACCCGCATGATGTCGGCGAAAAGCTTGCTGAGTTCAATCCGACGGGAACGGTTGAAGAAACGGTTCTGTTTGATAACGAAATCTCAAAAATAACTCTCAAAAGTCTTGAATATACCGACTATGAGGCAATCTTCAACCTTTCAATCGAGAACAAAACGGACGGAGAACTCGACTACAGCTGCGGCTCCGTCGGGTATTGTGTCAACTCCGTGAACGGCTACATGGTAAGTGAAGGATTCATGAATTGTCAGGTTCCCGCAAACACGACCCAGGACGAATCCTTTGATATGTCTTTCTACTCGCTTAAGCAGTACGGGATTTTTGAAATAGCGGACTTTGAAATCGGTTTTTCAATTACGGACGAGGAATACAACAAGACGTATACGGGGCCGCTCGCAGTCAAAACATCCATCGCAGACGGCTATGACTACAGCAAGCACAGCTTTGCAAACACGGCCGCAACGCAGGCTGCGCAGAACACCTATCATTACAACATCGATTATTTTGCAGCTGATGAACTGTATAATGAAGGCGGAATCCGTCTCGTTACGGAGGTATTGTACACCAATGACGAAAATGAGCAGTATTTAATGCTCGAGTTTGAAAATAACTCCGATGTTGCAGCAACGATTAGCATTTCGCAGCTTACGGTCAATGGTTTGCTGATAAACGACAGCTCTTGCGCTGTTGAAACCCCCAACCCCGGCAAACGCACCATTATTAAAGTAGACACACGAGACATGCTTGCAGATCCCGCTTGCGCAAGCGCACTCAATGCTGCACGAATGAACACCGTTTCCTTCAGCGTTGAAGCCTATGATGAGAATTATAACACTATCGCCGACGGTAAAACGGTTTCAATGAAGACTTCGGATGACACAGCTTCCTTCGATTCAACAGGAACTGAAGTTTTTAACAGTGACGGGATCAGCATTACTGCAAAACCTGCAATCGACCCAATCAGTGAATATCACTCTGATATTATCGTTGCTCTGCTGTTGAAGAATAACAGCGGTGAACAAATTTCGGTGGAATATATTCGCGACACTCTCAAAATAAACGGAATTGCCTGCGATAGCACTATTTATCCGAACGAAACGCCCAACGGCACAACTTCCGTTTTCTTTGTCGAAATCGATGAAAGCTTTCTTGAGGAAAACAGCTTAAGTGCTGCTTCTCAAATCAGCTCAGTTGAATTCGAACTGAAAATCAGCGATTCCGACGGCTCGGTTATCAGCGAACCGACGATTAGCATTCAGTTCTGATTCAGCACGTTTCAATCTTGCGGGAAGGAGGCTCTCTATGGCAAGACAAACGCGCAGCGACTGCACTGTCGGCGCATTTGAAAAAAAGTACGGCCTGCCCCCGGGCACAATCCGAAACAAGGACGGGCGAGATACTCGCAGCGACAAAACGATCGGCGCAGTACGCCGTGAAGCCGAGAAAAAAGGCAAAAAGCGGTAAAGCATTAACCGCACAGTCTCCATCGGGTTCACCCCGTCGTCCGCGGTGCATCGGCGAAGCCGATGTACCGCGCAAGCCCCCGACAAATTGTCGGGGGCTTGATTTATAGGCTCGGTCGATTTCGTTTTTTTGAAAAACCCGTCTCGACTTCACTTTATTTTCAGGTTAACAGCTCTTAATAGCTCTTTGCAAAATATGTCATTGCCTTTGCTTTTTTGCCGCAGCAAACACAGGTATCGCTGCCGATATCGTCGGCATCAAAGGGCATGCAGCGGGTGGTTGCGCCTGTCATTTCCTTAATTTTATCCTCACATGCACGGTCACCGCACCACATTGCCTTTACAAATCCGTTTTGAACACCCGCATTAAGCTCGTCCATATTCTTTGCAACGACAGTATGCATAACACGATTTTCTTTTGCGCGGTTATACATATCGTTCTGCACGGTATCAAACAGCTGTTTGAGCGTGTCTGCAAGGCCGTCGATGGAAACGAAGAGTTTTTCGTGCGTATCACGGCGAACAAGAACAACCTGATTGTTTTCGATGTCCTTCGGGCCGATTTCAAGACGAACGGGTACGCCCTTCATCTCCCACTGGTTGAACTTCCAACCCGCGCTCTGGTCGCTGTCGTCGAGTTCAACTCGAATACCTGCATCGGAAAGCATTTTCTTCAGCTCATATGCCTTGTCGAGAACGCCGGGCTTATGCTGTGCAATGGGCAGTATGATGAGCTGCACGGGCGCAATGCGCGGCGGGAACATAAGCCCGCGGTCGTCGCCGTGAGTCATGATAAGGCCGCCGATCATGCGGGTGCTGACGCCCCAGCTCGTTGTGAAGCAGTATTCATGCCTGCCCTCGCGGCTGAGATAAGTGATGTCATATGCCTTTGCAAAATGGTCGCCGAGATTATGACTCGTTCCCATCTGCAAAGCTTTTCCGTCCTGCATCATCGCCTCAAGGGTATAGGTTGCTTCCGCTCCCGCAAATTTCTCTTTTTCGCTCTTTCTGCCGCAGATAACGGGAATTGCAAGCACGTTTTCCATAAAGTCACGGTAAACTTCAAGCATACGCTCGGTTTCTTCCTGTGCTTCCTCGGCGGTTGCGTGCGCGGTGTGGCCCTCCTGCCAGAGGAATTCGCTCGTGCGCAGGAAGGGGCGGGTGTTCTTTTCCCATCTTACAACGTTTGCCCACTGGTTATAGAGCAGAGGTAAATCACGGTAGGACTGGATCCATTTTGAATACATTGAGCATATGATAGTCTCACTCGTGGGGCGAACGCAGAGACGCTCCGCAAGCTTTTCTTCACCGCCCTGAGTGACCCATGCAACCTCGGGCGCAAAGCCTTCAACATGGTCTTTCTCTTTTTGGAGCAGGTGTTCGGGGATGAACAGCGGGAAATACGCGTTTTTATGCCCTGTCGCCTTAAAGCGCGTATCAAGTTCATGCTGCATAAGCTCCCACACGGCGTAACCGTAGGGTTTTATGACCATGCAGCCCTTAACCTCGGAATAGTCAACCATGTCGGACTTCAGAATGATATCCGTGTACCACTGCGGAAAATCTTCGGTTCGGGACGCGATATGCGTAACGAATTCTTCTTTTTGTTTTGCCATTGAAATATTTCCTCCGTTGTTATTAATATTTCCGTTAAGAATAATAAAAGCATCTGACTTTTGCTTAAAAAAAGCACCCATGCGAAAAAATTCACAAGGGCGCGTTAAGCACTGTACCACCTTATTTCGCGAAATGGCAGCCACTCCGCCTCGAAAGTTGTAACGCACTTCTGCGCAGAAAATTGCGGAACACTGCAAGCCGCAAACGGCTCAATGCACTTTACTTTTCCGTGCTCATGGGCGGGATAACCGAACGCGGACATCTGCTCGCACCTAATGCAGACTCTCTGTGCTCCGTTGAGCGCGGTTTTTGCCCATTCATCGCAAAAAATCAATTGACAGCCTATTATAACATTCACCGGAGGCCGTGTCAATGCAGAAAAATGCAGGATTCGGTATTATTAAAAGCATTAAGCTTCCGCACCTGTCCGCATTTTATTTTCCGTTTTCGGGTTTTAAATATATCTTTGTTTTCCCTTCCGTTCCTGTTATAATTACCTTAAAATGAAGTTCGTCCGCATTTGCGGTGAAACAGGCAGGATATTTATGAAAAAGCTTGCAATCGGAATTCTTGCGCATGTTGACGCAGGCAAAACAACATTATGCGAAGCACTGCTCTACCTCAGCGGCGCGATAAGAAAGCGCGGCAGGGTGGACAGGGGCGATGCATACCTCGACACGCACACGCTTGAAAAGGCGCGCGGAATAACGATATTTTCAAAGCAGGCAAAATTCAATTATAATAATACAGAGTTCACTGTGGTTGACACGCCCGGGCATGTTGATTTTTCTGCCGAAGCGGAACGCGCGCTGAGCGTACTTGATTACGCTGTGCTTGTTGTAAGCGGCACCGACGGAGTTCAGTCCCATACCGAAACCCTTTGGAAGCTTTTGCGCAGATACAGCATTCCGACATTCATTTTCATCAATAAAACAGACATAATGCAGCGAAGCCGCACCGAACTTATCGAAGAGATTCAGCGGCGGCTTTCGGAAAGATGCATTGAATTCGAACCATGCGAAGGCACGAAGACCGAGTATTTAAAAAGCGAAGCCTTCTTTGAAAATCTTGCTCTTGCCGATGAAGTGCTTTTTGAAAAGCATTCTGAGGAACAAATTACCGATGCAGACATTGCCGCCGCAATTTCGGAACGGAGGATTTTTCCCTGTTTTTTCGGTTCGGCGCTGAAAACGGACGGTGTTTCCGACTTTATCGCCTGCCTTTCGCATTATTCACGCGAGCGCGGGTTTAAAAAAGATTTTGCGGCAAGAGTTTATAAAATCACCTACGACCCGCAGGGAACGCGCCTGACACATATCCGTCTCACGGGCGGAAGTCTGTCCCCGCGCACTGCCGTTGCCTATACTGCACGAAACGGCGAACGACTGACCGAAAAAATTGCCCGCATAGTGTTCTGTTCCGGTGCAAAATTCACTCAAACCGAACGCGCCGAATACGGCGATCTTGCGGCCGTTTCCGGACTTTCCGCAACGTACCCCGGGCAGGGCTTGGGCGATGAGGATTCCGCACTTCCTCCGCTGCTTGAACCTGTTCTGAGCTATCGAATTCTTCTTCCCTCCGACTGCGATGCGCGAACATTCCTTCCGAAACTCAAACGGCTGGAGGACGAGGACCCGACGCTGAAACTCGACAAAACCGATAATGTGCACGAACTTCAGGCGCGGCTGATGGGCGAAATGCAGATTGAAATTCTGAAAAAGCTCATTTCAGAGCGGTTTGGCGTTGAAATTTCGGTTGATGACGGGCGAATTTTATACCGCGAAACGATTCTTGCCCCTGTTGAAGGTGTCGGGCATTTTGAACCGCTGCGGCATTATGCGGAGGTTCATCTGCTGTTGGAGCCGCTGCCGGCGGGGAGCGGGCTTGTTTTCGCCTCCGCATGTGCGCCGAATTCACTTGATTCGGATATTCAAAGGCTTGTGCTGGCGCATCTCCGCGAAAAAATTCATCTCGGTGTGCTGACAGGTTCACCGATAACGGATATGAAGCTGACCCTCGTTGCGGGGCGGGCGAGCCTGCACCATACCGAAGGCGGCGATTTCCGACAGGCAACCTATCGCGCCGTACGGCAGGGATTGATGTGCGCGCAAAGCATCCTGTTGGAGCCCTTCTACTCGTTCCGACTTGAACTCCCGCGTGAAAACCTCGGCAGAGCAATAAACGACATTCGCGGCATGGGCGGCAGTTTTTCCGCGCCAGAAGAAGGCGCCGACGG
>UMLK01087523.1_pt1 | contig 10536 bp, 8 predicted proteins | sample 1966541 | NCBI WGS metagenome assembly UMLK01 (sample SAMEA4836198, study PRJEB28245) | human gut metagenome | biome: gut microbiome; material: fecal sample | place: Denmark | collected 2008 | reverse complement strand
AGCCTGTCCAAGGGCTATCGTCAGCGGGTGGGCATCGCGCAGGCGCTGCTGGGCAGCCCGCAGCTCATCATTCTGGATGAACCCACCGTAGGTCTGGACCCCGCGCAGGTCATCGAGATCCGCAACCTCATCCGGGAGCTGGGCAAGGCGCACACGGTCATTCTGTCCAGCCACATCCTCAGCGAGGTGCAGGCGGTATGCCAGCAGGTGCTCATCCTCTCTAAAGGCCGTCTGGTGGCGGTGGGCAGTCCGGAGGAGCTGGGCGAGACCCTGAATCCCGGCAGCCGTCTGCGCGCCACCGCGCAGGGCGAGACCGAAACCGTGCTGGCCGCTGTGCGCAATGTGCCGGGCATCTGCCGGGTAGAACTGGAAAGCGCCGCGGACGGTCAGGTCACCTTTACTGCCGAGAGCGAGGACGCCGCCGACCGCCGTGCCGCCGTGTCCCGGGCACTGACCGAGGCCGGGTGCACCGTGCTGGCACTTGCCGCCGAGAACCGCAGCCTTGAGGAGGTATTCCTTGCGCTGACCGAAAAAAAGCCGGAGCAGGAAGCCCCGGCAGAAGGGGAGGAGAATTGAGATGCTGGCCATCTTTAAACGAGAACTCCGCAGTTGCTTTCACGGCATGATCGGTGCGGTGCTTACCGCCTTTATGCTGGCGGCTACGGCTATCTATTTTGTGGCGCTGAATCTGGGCTATGGCCTGCCGGATTTTGGCTACTACACGCTGTACTGCACCATTTTTGTGCTGCTGCTCTACATCCCGGTGCTCACCATGCGCTCCTTTGCGGAGGAGCGCCACAGCCGCACCGACCAGCTGCTGCTCACAAGCCCGGTGTCGGTGGGCGGCATCGTACTGGGCAAATATTTTGCCCTTTGCGTCATTTTTGCGCTGCCCTGCCTTGTGGATGCGGGCATGATCCTTGTGCTGAAGGTGCTGGGCGCTACCGGCACCAGCACGCTGGCCAACTTTTCTGCCCTGCTGTGCTATTACCTCATGGGCTGCGCGGCCATTGCCATCGGGGTGTTCCTTTCCAGCCTGACCGAAAACCAGATCATCGCCGCCGTGTCCGGTGTGGCGGCGCTGCTGCTGGCCTATATGATGCCCAGCCTGCGCACCATGTTCACCACTGGCAGCGCGGTGGCGCTGGCACTGTTCACCGCCATTGCCGCCGTGCTCAGCGTGGTGGCGGGGCTGCGCAGCAAAAGCTTTACGCTGGGCTGTCTTTCCTTTGCGGGGTGCTGCGTGGCGCTTACGGCACTGTTTCTGCTCAAGAGCAGCTGGCTGACCGAGGCTTTCAGCGCAGTGCTCAGCGCACTGTGCCTGTTTACCCCCTTTGAAGAATTTGTCAACAGCAGCTTTTCCATCCCCACGCTGGTCTACTACCTGACCGTGGCGGCGGTGTTCCTGTTTTTCACCGCACAGGGGCTGGAAAAGCGCCGCTGGAACTGAGAGGAGGCCATAACGATGAAATGGAACAAGAACGCAGCCTCTCAGAAGGGCAGGGTGTTCCGCAGCGGGCTGCTGTCCACCGCCATGCTGGCGGCAGTGCTGGTGCTGGCGGTGCTGCTCAACCTGCTGGTGCGGGCCATCCCTGCAAAATATACCGAGTTCGACCTCTCCGAGGCCAAAATGTACACCCTGAGAGACAGCACCAAAGCGCTGGTGGAGGGGCTGGAAAAGGATGTGCACATCTATTACCTCTGTGAAACCGGCAGCGAGGATACCATCATCACAAAGCTGCTGGACCACTACGCCGCCGAGAGCGGGCACCTGAGCTGGGAACAGAAGGACCCCACCCTGTACCCCACCTTTGCCGCAAAGTATGGCGCAGAGAATGTTTCCACCGGCAGTCTGATCGTCACCTGCGGGGAGAACAGCACCGTACTGGATGCCGCCGACCTGTACGAGTACGATTATACCGACTACTACACCACCGGCTCTGCCAGCGTGACTTTTGGCGGCGAAAAGCAGATCACCTCTGCCATCTATAAGCTCACCGCAGCGGGGCAGAGCCACGCCTACTATACCACCAACCACGGCGAGCAGACCCTGACCGACTCCCTGACCGATGCGCTGGACGCCCAGAATATCGACGCCCAGCCGCTGGATCTGCTCACAAGCACCATCCCGGAGGACTGCGATCTGCTCATCATCAACGCACCCACCAGCGATTTTACCGCAGGGGACGGCCTTGTGGACGAGATCAGCCAGCTGCAAAATTATCTTGCGGCGGGCGGCAAGCTGCTGCTGACCAGCAGCGTTTACGCCCAGACCCCGCAGCTGGACGCCGTGCTGGCGCAGTTCGGCCTTGCCCGCGCAGAGGGCATGGTGGTGGAGGGCGACAGCAGCAAGGCACTGTATAACTCTGCATGGTCGCTGCTGCCGGACTACGGCACGCCTACCGAGAGCACCGCGCTGAACGGCGTGAATACCAATACCCATGTCATGCTGTCGGTGGCGCAGGGCATCACGGTCACCGAGACCGAGGATGTCACCGCAGAGCCGCTGCTGAACAGCTCCTCCTCTGCCTACGCCAAGGCCGACATCAACGACCTTACCACCATGGAGCGGGAGGACGGAGACGTAGAAGGCCCCTTTGCACTGGCCGTCTGGGCGCGGAACGAGGACACCGGCGCCGAGGTCCTCTGGATCGGCTGCCCCAATATGGATAACGAGCAGCTTTATCAGTCCATGCCCGGCAATCTGACCTTTTTGCAGGGCTGCGCCGCTTCTCTGGTGGGGCAGGATATCCTTGTGGACACCAAGGCGCTGGAAGCCGAGCCCATCACGGTGGCAGGCTCTACCGCCGCTGCACTGGGGCTGACCTTTGTGTTCGTGCTCCCGGCGGCGGTGCTCATTGCCGGGGCAGTGGTGGTGCTGCTGCGCCGCCGCAGATAAGGAGACCGCCATGAAAACAAAACAGCGTGTCCTGCTGGCGCTGCTGGCAGCGGCAGTGCTGCTGGGCGCGGCTCTGTGGGCGGTGACCCGCAGCAACGCAAAAGCTGAGCAGGCCGCCAGTGCCGCCGCCGAAGGCAGTATCCCGCTTTCCACTTTTGCCGCCGAGGACTTGGAGCAGATCGAATACACCTTCAACGGTGAGACCTACACCCTGCAATATTCCGGCGGCAGCTGGCAGCTGGCGCAGGACCCCGCCTATCATCTGGACGAGAGCGCCTGCAACACCATGCGCACCGCCCTGATGGCGCTGAATGCCAAGCGCAGCCTGACACCGCAGGCAGGGGAGGACTACGGGCTGGACAGCTCGCAGCTCACCGTTACGGTCACGGCGGCAGGGCAGAGCACTACCCTGACCTTCGGGGCAGAAAACCCGGTCACCGAGGATCTTTATGTGCAAAAAGCCGGGGACGATGCCATCTATACCGTCAGCGGCAACAAGGTCGCCTGTTTCCAGCTGGATAAGGCCGGGCTTTTCGGCAGCTTCTGTCCCACCGGACTCACCGCTTCGGCCATTACGCAGGTAGCCTATACGCTGGCAGATGGCACCTCCGTCACCCTGAACGCCGTCAGTGAGACGACCGAAAGCGCTGACAGCGCTTCTTCCACTGCCTACGAGACGGTGTGGCGGCTGGCCTCTGACCCCGCCGCCAGCCTTGCACAGGATAAGGTGCAAGGCCTGCTGTCTGCCCTGTGCACCTATGCCACCGCTCAGACTACGGACGCAGACCTTGCCGCCTGCGGTTTTGATGCACCGGTATTCACCGCCGTAGTCACCAGCGAGGACGGCTCCATCGTACAGCTGACCTACGCCTGCGGTACGGACGGGTGGTATCTGCAGGTGGAAGGGGATACCTCGGTATACACAGTGGATACCAGCACTGTGCAGGCGCTTCTGCTGACGGAAAGCGACCTGAAAACGCAGGAATAATTGCTTTGATACGCTGCACCGAAACCAAGGTGCAGCGTATATTTTTTTGCAGCTTTTTATAAAGTTGCGGCAAACATCGGCAGAGTGATTGACAATCCGACTGTGATTGTTTATTATAAACCGTGACAGGGTAAGTCCGCCGCGCAAGATCATGCTTCTGTGCGGGGCGGAGCACCCCTTATACGCAAAAAAGATGGGGCAGGTTCCCTGTCTTTTTTCGTATCTGAGAACAAGGAGGATAACATATAAAATGGACAACTCGGTGGTCGTTTCACTGCGGGATATCGTAGTGGAATTTGATGGACAGCGCATTCTGGATGGGCTGAATTTGGATATCCATGATAAGGAGTTTGTAACGCTGCTCGGTTCCTCCGGCTGCGGCAAAACTACCACCCTGCGCCTGATCGCAGGCTTTCTGGAGCCGAACGCCGGCAAGGTGCTGCTGAAAGGGGAGGACATTACCGGTGTGCCGCCCTACAAGCGCCCGGTGAATACCGTGTTCCAGAAATATGCGCTGTTCCCGCACCTGAACGTGTTCGAGAACGTGGCCTTTGGTCTGCGGCTCAAAAAGCTGGACGAGGACACTATCCGCCGCAAGGTGCGCGATATGCTGGAGGTCGTGGGCTTGAAGGGCTTCGAGCGCCGCAGCATCAGCCAGATGTCCGGCGGTCAGCAGCAGCGCGTGGCCATTGCCCGCAGTCTGGTCAATGAGCCGGAGATCCTGCTGCTGGACGAGCCGCTGGGTGCACTGGACCTGAAGCTGCGCAAGGAGATGCAGCTGGAGCTCAAGCGGTTGCAGCGCGAGATGAACATCACCTTTATCTATGTCACCCACGATCAGGAGGAAGCGCTTACCATGTCCGATACCGTCGTGGTCATGAACGGCGGTAAGGTGCAACAGATCGGTACCCCGGAGGATATCTACAACGAGCCGAAAAATGCCTTTGTGGCAGACTTTATCGGCGATTCCAACATCGTGGACGGCGTGATGCACAAGGACTTTCTGGTGTCCTTCTCCGGCGTGGATTTCCCCTGCGTGGATCGCGGCTTCGCCCGGGAGCAGAGCGTGCAGGTGGTGGTGCGCCCGGAGGATATCGAGGTGGTATCCCCCGTGGAAGGCCAGCTTGTGGGCGTGGTGAATGATGTTATCTTCAAGGGTGTGCACTTTGAGATGCACGTGGAGTGCGAAGGCCGCGAGTGGCTGATCCACTCCACCCGCGCCTGCACCCCCGGTGAGACCATTGGTATGCGCATCGGCCCCAACGAGATCCATATCATGGCGCGGAGCGAGGGGTGATGTGCCATGAAGATTTATGATAAAAAGCTGGCCTATCCGTACTTTGTATGGATGGTGCTGTTTACCGTTGTGCCCTTGTTCATTGTGGTGTACTACGCCATGACCGATGCCGAGGGCAACTTTACCCTGAATAACCTTACCTCCATCAGCGGCTACGGTTCGGTGTTTGCCCGCAGTCTGCTGCTGGCGCTTATCGCTACCGTTATCTGTCTGATCATCGCCTTTCCGGTGGGCTATTTTCTGTCCCGGTTGCGGGTGAACAAGCAGCACATCATGCTTATGCTGGTCATGCTGCCCATGTGGATGAACTTTTTGCTGCGTACCTACGCATGGATGGGTCTGCTCAGCGTCAATGGCCCGGTGAACACCCTGCTGGGCTTTATCGGCCTTGGCCCCTATACCATGCTCAACACCTCCGGTGCGGTGGTGCTGGGCATGGTGTATAACTATGTGCCCTACATGATCCTGCCGCTGTACACCAGCATGACCAAGATCGACCAGAGCCTTGTGGAAGCTGCCCAGGACCTGGGGGCCAACACCACCAAGACCCTTGTGCGGGTGCTCATCCCCATGAGCGTGCCGGGCATCAGCACCGGCATCACCATGGTGTTCGTGCCGGCAGTGTCTACCTTTGTCATCAGCCGTATGCTGGGCGGCGGCTCTAATCTGCTGATCGGTGACCTGATCGAGATGCAGTTCTTGGGTAACAGCTATAACCTGAACGTCGGCTCGGCCATGAGCCTTGTGCTGATGATCATCGTACTGCTGTGCATGAGCTTTACATCCAGCTTTGACGAGGATGAAATGGAGGGCGTGTCCTGATGAAAACAAAACATCTGCGCCTGATGCAGCGGGTCTACATCATCCTGTTCTTCTGCTTCATGTACCTGCCCATTGCCTACATGATCGTGTTCAGCTTCAACCAGAGCAAGGGCTATTCGCTGTTTACAGGCTTTACCTTTAAATGGTACCGCAGCCTGTTCACGAATGCGTCCATCCTCCACGCGCTGTGGGTGTCCGTTGAGGTGGCCATCCTGTCTGCCATCATCGCCACGGTGCTGGGCACGGCAGCCAGCCTTGGCATTGCCTCCATGAGACGCAAAATCCGCCTGCTGGTGACCAACATCACCTATATCCCGGTGGTCAACCCGGAGATCATCACCGGCATCTCCCTGATGCTGCTGTTCGTGGCCTACCAGCGCTTTGCCACACAGTCCGCATGGCTGCCGGACAACATCATGGGCCTGCCCACGCTGCTCATTGCGCATATCGCGTTCAACGTGCCTTACGTTATCTTTAACGTAAGCCCCAAGCTCAAGCAGCTGGATATCAAGCTGTACGAAGCAGCGCTGGATCTGGGCTGCGACCCCCGGCAGGCTTTCTTTAAGGTCATTCTGCCGGAGATCAGCCCCGCCATCCTTTCTGCCTTCCTCATCTGCCTGACCTATTCCATCGACGATTTCATGATCTCCTACTTCAACTGCGGCACCGTGGAGACCCTGCCCATTGCAATCTACTCCATGACCCGTAAAAAGGTCAGCCCGGAGATCTACGCGCTGTCCACCATCATGTTTGTGGTCATCCTCAGCGTCATTCTGGTGTCCAATGCCATGGAGAGCCGCAGCTACCGCCGGGATCAGAAAACGCTGCGAAAGGAGGGTGCATGATGAAACGTATTGCTGCATTGCTGCTGACGCTGGCTGTGGCGCTGTGCGCCGCATTGCCGGTGCTTGCCGCCGGTACCATCGAGGTGACTGAGGACGTCTCGGTGTCGGATGCTTACGACTGGACCCGCTTCAAGGGGCAGAACGTCACCCTGAACGTCTATAACTGGGGCGAGTACATCTCCAACGGTTCGGACGACAGCGTGGACGTGGTGGCCGCCTTTGAAAAGCTGACCGGCATCAAGGTGAACTACACCACCTTCGACTCCAACGAGTCCCTGTACGCCAAACTCAAGTCCGGCGCAGCCAACTACGATGTGATCATCCCCTCCGACTACATGGTGGCAAAGATGATCAACGAAGGGATGCTTGCACCCCTTGACTACGAGAATATCCCCAATTTCCAGAAGATCGATGCAGGCTACCGCAACCCGGATTACGACCCGCAGAACGCCTACACCGTACCCTATATGCTGTGCACCACCGGCATCATCTACAACACCACCATGGTAGACGAAGCCCCCACCTGCTGGGCAGACCTGTGGGATGAACAGTATGCGGGCAACATTCTGATGTTCAACAACAGCCGCGATGCCTACGCCATCGCCGCGTTCAAGAGCGGCCACAGCATCAACCCCGCCACCCCGGAAGAGGTGGACGAGGTGGTAGAGGAGCTCAAGGCGCAGAAGCCGCTGGTGCAGGCCTACGTCATGGACGAGATCTTTGATAAGATGATCGGCGGCGAGGCAGCTATCGGCGTGTACTACTCCGGCGATGCCATTACCATGATCGATGATAACCCGGATCTGGCTTGGGTGTTCCCGGAGGAGGGCAGTGTGCTTTCGGTGGACTGCATGGCTGTGCCTGCTGCCAGCGAGCACAAAGAGGCCGCCGAGATGTTCATCAACTTCATGTGCGAGACCGATATCGGCAAGGCCAACAGCGAGTATATCGGCTACACCACCCCCATGCACGATGTATGGGAGGTGCTGGACGAGGATCTGAAAACCAGCGAGATCGCCTACCCGTCTGAGGAGGACGCCGCCCGCGAAAAGGTGTTCACCGCCCTGAGCGACGAGGTAAACAGCGAGCTGGACCTGAAGTGGAGCGAGATGAAGAGTTACGACGAGGGCGGTGGCAGCTACCTGTTTTTGCTGCTGCTTCTGGCCATGCTGGCGCTGGCCTGCTTCAATATCTGGCGCAAAGTGCGCAGAAAGACCCGCAATCAGTATTGATCGTTTCAACCAAGGCTGCCGTCCCGGACGTGGTGCGGCGGCCTTTTTCCGATAGGAGGGAAAGAATATGGAACAGTTTTATTATCAAGGTACTGCCGTGGTAGAAAATGCCGATGCAGACTGCCACAGCCTGCTCAAGGCCAGCGCTCTGCTGCGCTATGTGGAGCAGATTTCTTCCATGCACGCCCGGAAGTTTGGCATGGACGATAAGTTTTTTGAGGATCACGGCGTAGCGTTTCTGGTGGGCAAGCAGGCGCTGCGGTTCAGCCGTGTGCCTCGCCGTGGCGAGACCCTGACCCTTTGCTCCCGCTCAGAAAAGGCTCTCCGCGGCTCTATCAAGCGCGTCACCACCCTTACGGACGAAGCCGGGCAGGAAGTAGCCATGGTGGACAGCCGCTGGATCATGTCCAGCCTTGAGAATGGACATATCCTGCGCCAGCCGGGCTGGACGGTGGAGGGCTATTGGAACGAGACGGTGGAAGAGGAACTGCCCCTTTTGCTGCATAAGCGCCGGGACAGCCTGACCAGCGCCGGTCTGGTTACGGCGCGCTACTCCCAGTGCGACCTGCACTACCACATCAACAACGCCTTTTATCTGGATATCGTCTGCGATGCACTGCCGCAGGAGATCATGCGCGATCATGTTGTGAAGTTCGCTTCCATCAACTATCACCGCGAAGTCCCCATGGGGCAGCAGGTGGAGGTGTTCTACACGCCTTCGGATGATGGCTGGTACTTTATTGCCAAGCACGCAGACAAAACGGCTTTCGAGTGCTATCTGGAGCTGGAGCCAGTCAAACAGTAAAAACATGGAGGGATGCCTATGTCTAAAACCGGAGAATTGTTCGGCACCTTTTTTAAGATCGGTGCCTTTACCTTTGGCGGCGGCTATGCCATGGTAGCGCTGCTGGAACACGAATTTGTAGAAAAAAAGCGCTGGCTCACCCGGGAAGAGTTTCTGGATATGGTCGCCATTGCCGAGTCCACTCCCGGCCCTGTGGCGGTGAACAGCGCCACCTACATCGGCTATAAGCTGGCCGGTGTTGCCGGTGCGGCGGCCTCTACCTTGGCGGTGTGCCTGCCGTCCTTTGCAGTCATCTACCTTATTTCGCTCTTCTTCGACCGCTTTTTGCAGCTGACGGTGGTGGCCAATGCCTTCAAGGGCATTCAGGCCTGTGTCATCTACCTGATCTTATCCGCAGGGGTCAAGATGCTCAAAAACTTGCAGCGCACCCCCTTCAACACGGCAGTGGTGGCGGTGGTGTTGGCGGCTATGGTGGGCTGCTCAGTGTTGGCGGTAAAGTTTTCCTCCATCTGCTGCATTTTGCTTTGCGGCGCAGCCGGGGTGCTGGCCTACGCGGTAGGGCAGGGGAAGAAAGGCGGCACAAAATGATCTTGTTGCAATTATTCTGGAACTTTCTGGTCATCGGTGCGGTGTCCTTTGGCGGCGGCTACGGCATGATCTCGCTGGTGCGGGAAACAGTGCTGGGGCACGGCTGGCTGACCGAGAGCGAATTTCTCAGCTTTATCGCAGTGTCAGAGTCTACGCCCGGCCCGCTGGCGGTGAACATGGCCACCTTTATCGGCGCTTCGCAGGCGGGGCTGGCAGGCTCCTTTGTGGCAACGGTGGGGGTGGTGCTGCCCTCTTTTGTCATCATTCTGCTCATTGCAGCGGCGCTGCACAGCCTGATGAAGTACGCCGGGGTCAACGCCTTTCTGGCCGGGGTGCGCCCCTGCGTGGTGGCTATGATCCTGGCTACCGCCTGCACCATGGGGCTTTCCACGCTGGGGGGCTTTACCACCGTTTCCAGCGGCTTTGCCCCGGATGTGCGTGCGTTGGCGGTGTTTGCCCTGCTGGGCATTCTGCATTTTGCCTATAAAAAGAAAACGCAGAAAGCGCCGTCCCCCATCGGGATGATCTTACTTTCTGCGGTGCTGGGCGCGGTGCTGTGGAGCATCTGAACCGGAAGGAGAGGTTGACAAAATGAACATTACCGTGTATCTGGGGGCAAACCTTGGCACCGACCCTGCACTGCCGCAGGCCGTGCAGCAGCTGGGGCGCTGGATCGGCGAAAGCGGCAATGCGCTGGTGTACGGCGGCAGCAAAAGCGGCCTGATGGGGCTTTTGGCCGACAGTGTGCTGGCCGCAGGCGGCCGGGTGACCGGCGTAGAACCCAAGTGCTTTCTGGACGCAGAGCTGCAGCACGAGGGACTGACCGAGTTGATCGTCACCGAGGACATTCCCGCCCGCAAGACCAAAATGATCGAGCTGGGGGATGCTTTTATCGCGTTTCCCGGCGGCACCGGCACGCTGGAGGAAATCACCGAGGTCATCAGCAAGCTGTCGCTGGGGCAGTTGGACGCGCCCTGCATCCTTTACGACCTGAACGGCTACTACCAGCCCCTGCATCAGCTTTTGCAGCAGATGATCACCATGGGGCTTTCTACTCCGG
>UMLK01083926.1_pt1 | contig 10737 bp, 10 predicted proteins | sample 1966541 | NCBI WGS metagenome assembly UMLK01 (sample SAMEA4836198, study PRJEB28245) | human gut metagenome | biome: gut microbiome; material: fecal sample | place: Denmark | collected 2008 | reverse complement strand
TGACCCGCCGCAAGGCGACGCCTTCGCCCCCCGCAATGAATACGCCCTCGCCATCGACTACGAGGAAGCGCCGCCGATGTTTCGCGTCAGCGACACGCACTATGCCGCAACATGGCTGCTCGACGAACGCGCGCCGAAGATCACGCCGCCGGTGGGAGGTGCGCGATGACAAAACATGACATTCTGCTCGATGTGCAGCACCTGAGCCACGTCTTCCCGCTGACGAAGCAGGTCTCCGTCAAGGCGCTGGACGACATCTCGTTTCAGATTCGCCGCGGGGAGATTTTCGGCCTTGTCGGCGAGTCGGGTTCCGGCAAGTCGACGGCCGCGCGCTGCGCGATGGGCATCTTGCAGCCGAGCGGCGGGCATATCTTTTACAATGGCGTCGACCTCTGTGACAGGGCCGCCTGCCGCGCGAACAAAAAAATGCTGCAAACCACACGCCAGATGATCTTTCAGGACTCTGCCTCGAGCCTTGACCCGCACATGACGGTCTGCGATAGTATCACCGAGCCCATGCGCATCCACCACATCGTCCCGCCGCGCGGCACATACCGCAAGGAGGCGGAGTTCCAGATGTACTACGTCGGCCTCGACAAAACGTATCTCGATAAGTATCCGTCCGAGCTCTCTGGCGGGCAGCGCCAGCGCGTCGCCATCGCGCGGGCGCTGTGCATGGAGCCGGAGCTTCTGATGGCGGACGAACCGATCGCGTCGCTGGATGTCTCGATTCAGGCACAGATCGTCAACCTGTTTCGCCATTTGCAGCGCGAGCACGGCTTTTCATTCCTCTTCATCGCGCATGACCTTGCGATGGTGGAATTCCTCTGCGACCGCGTAGGCGTGCTGTATCACGGTAGGCTCGTCGAGGTCGCGCCCGTGCGCGCGCTTTACGACCGCCCGCTCCACCCTTATACCAAGGCGCTGCTCGCAGCCATGCCGATTCCTGACCCGCGCATCGAACGAAACCGCGTATTGCCGGACTTCTCGCCCGGGCAGTTCCCGCTGACGGGCGAGCTTATCGAGGCCGAACCGGACCATTTCGTCTTGCGGGAAGGGGGCACGCAATGAAAAAGCCATCGAAAATCCTGTATTTCGGCAAAAAGGCGCTGGCGTTTCTTCTGAGCGTCTTCGTCCTGTCGCTCGCGGTGTTCTATGTCTCACGCCTCGCCCCGGGCGACCCGCTCGTCTCCTACTACGGTGACCGTGCAGAGAAGCTGACGCCGCAGGAGCGCGCGCAGGCGGAGGAAAAGCTCGGCCTCGACGAGCCCATCTTCACGCAGTATGTCCGCTGGGCGCAGAACGCCCTGCACGGGGATTTCGGCATCTCGTATAAGTACAAAATGCCCGCGGGCGAGGTCATCGCGAGCCGCGCGGGCAACACACTCCTTCTCGGCGGCGTCGGCTTTGTGCTCATTTTCACGCTCTCGCTGCTGCTCGGGATGCTCTGCGCGCAGCGGGAGGGAACGCTTTTCGACCGCGCGGTCTGCAAGCTCGGCACCATCACGAGCTGCATTCCGGAATTCTGGCTGTCGCTGCTGCTCATTCTGATCTTCGCCATCGAGCTGCGCGTGCTGCCGAGCTCGGGGGCCTACTCCATCGGGCAGCAAAATAACATCGCCGACCGCGCCGCGCACCTCATCCTGCCGCTTGCGGTCGTGGTGCTCGGGCACCTGTGGTACTATGCCTACATGATCCGAAACAGGCTTCTTGACGAGATGCGCGCAGACTATGTGCTGCTCGCCAAATCCAAGGGCCTGACGCGCCGCGCTGTGATGCTGCGCCACTGCCTGCGAAACACGATGCCGGCGTATCTGAGTATCATGGCCATCTCCGTTCCCCATGTGCTGGGTGGGACGTACATCGTCGAGACTGCTTTTTTCCTACCCCGGCCTCGGCACGCTGGCCTATGAAAGCGCGCGCTACAAGGACTACAACCTGCTGATGCTGCTGAGCCTGCTCTCCGGCGCGCTCGTCATTCTGTGCAGCATCATCGCCCAGACGATCAACGAGCAGATCGACCCGCGTATCCGCGCCGAGCAGGCCGTGCGGGAAACGGAGGCGCAGCCATGAACGACCGCTTTCAAATCGTCGGCGCGCGACCGCTGCCGGAGGCCGCACCCACGAAAAACAGACATTCCCTGCGCGGCAAGCCTGTCGTCTCCGCTGTGATTTTGTCGCTCATCGTGCTCGCGTGCCTTTTCTGCGAGCTTATCATGACGAAGGACCCGACGTATCTCGACCTTGCTCACTGCTCCACTGCGCCGTGCCGCGAGTTCCTGTTCGGCACGGACACGATGGGGCGCGATATCTTCTCGATGATCTGGTACGGCGGGCGGCTGTCGCTGTTCATCGGCGTCGGCTCGACCGTCATTTCGACGCTGCTCGCGATCCTCTTCGGCGCGGTCAGCGGACTTGCGCCCAAATGGCTCGACGCGCTGCTGATGCGCCTGACCGAAATTCTTCTCAGCGTGCCGAACCTGCTGCTCGTCATCTTCCTGCAGGCAGTCATCGGCACGACGAGCGCGTGGAGCATCGCGCTCGTCATCGGACTCACAAGCTGGACGAGTATCGCCAAGGTCGTGCGTACCGAGGTGCAGCAGCTGCGCGCGAGCGAGTATGTCATCGCGGCCAAGTGCATGGGCGGCAGCTTTTTCCACATTCTGCGGTGTCATCTTGCGCCGAATTTCTTCTCGTCCATCCTCTTCATGGTGGTGATGAATGTGCGCAGCGCCATCATCGCCGAATCGACGCTCAGCTTCATGGGCCTCGGCCTGCCCATTGAGGTCGTGACCTGGGGCAGCATGCTCTCGCTCGCGGAAAAGGCGCTGATGACCGACGCGTGGTGGATCTTGCTCATCCCGGGCGCATTTCTGGTCGTGACGCTCCTTTGCATCACGACCCTCGGCGACTACCTGCGCAGCCGCACGAGCAGAAAAGAAAGCAACCTGTAAATAGCAAAAAGAAGGCACAGCCGAGCGGCTGTGCCTTCTTTCTATTTATGGAGTTTACTTCGCGTTCACGATGTTCATGAACTCTTCGCCCGTGATGGTCTCCTTCTCGTAGAGGTACTGCGCCAGCTCATCGAGCTTCGCGCGGTTCTCGGTGAGGATGTTCACAGCCTTTTCGTGCTGCGCTTTCACCAGCTCCACGACGCGCTGGTCGATCTTCGTCTGCGTTTCGGCAGAGCAAGCGAGCGATGCGTCGCCGCCGAGGTACTGATTGTTGACCGTCTCAAGCGCGACCATGTCGAAATCGTCGCTCATGCCATAGCGCGTGATCATCGCGCGGGCGAGCTTCGTCGCCTGCTCGATATCGTTCGATGCGCCGGTCGTGACGGAGTGGAACACGACCTCCTCGGCGGCGCGGCCGCCGGTCAGCGTGGCGATCTTGTTCTCCATCTCGGTCTTGCTCATGAGGTAATGGTTGCCCTCTTCGACCTGCATCGTGTAGCCCAGCGCGCCCGAGGTGCGCGGCACAATGGTGATCTTCTGCACGGGGGCGGAGTGCGTCTGCATCGCCGCCACGAGCGCGTGGCCGATCTCGTGGTAGGAGACGATCTTCTTCTCCTCGTCGGTCATGATGGCGTTCTTCTTCTGGTAGCCCGCGATGACGACCTCGATGCTTTCCTCTAAGTCCGCCTGCGTGGCAAAGCGGCGGCCGTCGCGCACGGCGCGCAGCGCCGCTTCGTTCACAATGTTGGCAAGCTCCGCGCCGGAAGCGCCGGAGGCCATGCGCGCGATCTTGTTGAAGTCGACGTCCTCGGCGACCTTGATCTTCTTCGCGTGGACCTGCAAAATGGCCTCACGGCCCTTGAGGTCGGGGAGCTCGACCGGCACGCGGCGGTCGAAGCGGCCCGGGCGCGTGAGCGCGGGGTCGAGGGATTCGGGGCGGTTCGTGGCGGCGAGAATGATGACGCCGTTGTTGCCCTCAAAGCCGTCCATTTCGGTGAGCAGTTGGTTCAAGGTCTGCTCGCGCTCGTCGTTGCCGCCGTACTGGCCGCCGCTGCGCTTCTGGCCGATGGCGTCGATCTCGTCGATGAAGACGATGCAGGGGGCCTTTTCCTTGGCCTGCTTGAAGAGGTCACGCACCTTGCTCGCGCCCATGCCGACGAACATTTCGACAAATTCAGAGCCCGACATCGAGAAGAACGGCACATTCGCCTCGCCGGCGACCGCCTTGGCGAGCATCGTTTTACCGGTTCCCGGAGGGCCGACGAGCAGAATGCCCTTGGGCATCGACGCGCCGATCTCCTGATATTTGCTGGGGTCGTGCAGGTAGTTGACGACCTCGGTGAGGTTCTCCTTGGCCTCGTCCTCGCCCGCGACATCGTCAAACTTGATGCCCTCGGCGGACTTGACATACACCTTGGCGTTGGACTTACCCATGTTGAACATCATGGAGTTGCCTCCGCCGCCCATCTTCTCCATCATCTTGCGCGACATATACTGTCCCAGCGCGACAAAGATGATGATGGGCAGCACCCAGGCGAGAATGCTCACGAGCGTGGACGTCTGCTCGATCTCCTCACCCGTGGTGGAGACGCCCGCGTCCAGCAGGCGCTGCACCAAACCGTCGTCAGGCACCATCGCCGTCTTGTAGACAGCCTTTTCATCGCTGCTGGTGAAGAGAATGCGGTTGGACTGCTCCTGAATCTCGACCCGGCCGACCTCGCCCTGCTCTGTCATGGTGACGAAAGTGTTGTAGTCGACGTCCTTGATCTGGTGCTCAGAGATCCACGGCATGGCGATGAAGTTGAAGAGCATCACAAGCAGCATCGCCACAAAGTAGTAGTACAGCAGCGGCTTTTTCGGGGACTTGACTTCGTTCATGAAAATGCGTTCCTCCGATCATTGAAATTTCCGGCAGGAAGTGCATACAAACGGGAAAAACTGAACGTAGCAAAAAGCCGGAGTTTTTGCTACGCTGAAAGAAGAGACGGGCGGTCGAAACCGCCCGGAACTTAGATTAGTTTGGAGTATAACACGGGAAAATATCCCTGTCCAGTACCCAAGATAAGAGTTTACAGTTTGGATACAAGGAGGTCACAGTTATGAAAAAAGCGACAAAGGCGGCTATATTCGTCACGGCTACGGCGGCACTCTACGGCGCGGCGGCCTACGGCGTGACGAGAACGCTCATAGACGTCGCGATGAAGCGCGAAGCGCCCAAGGCGCTCAAAAATAAGGGCAGCGCCCAGCTCACGGGTGAAAAGCGCGACGAGCCCTACCGTGAGGCGCAGCGCGCTGCCGCGAAAAAGCTTGCGTCTTCGGAAACGGAGACAGTGCTGCTCGAAAACCGCGAGGGTTTGACGCTCGTGGGCCATCTCCGTGAATGCGAAAAGGCCAAGCGCCTTGTGATCGCGTTTCACGGCTGGCGCTCAGCGTGGTACCGCGATTTCGGCCTGCTCGCGGACTTTTTAAGCCGCGAGCAGTGCAGCGTGCTCTATGTGGAGCAGCGCGCGCAGAACGAGAGCGAGGGCGACTACATCGGCTTCGGCCTGACCGAGCGCTACGACTGCGTCGACTGGGCAAACTGGGCAGCCGAACGCTTCCCCGGCCTACCCGTTTACCTTATGGGCGTGTCGCTCGGCGGGGCGACGGTGCTCATGGCCGCAGGCGATATTCTCCCCGCCGCGGTGCACGGCGTGATCGCCGACTCGGCCTACACCTCGCCGCGTGCGATCTGGCAGCACGTGATGGGGAAGAACCTGCATCTTCCTGTCCGCGCAGCAACCGTCATCGCCGATCTTCTGTGCCAGAAGAGACTGAACGCCTCGTCCGGCAGCTACTCCACCGTCGAGGCGCTCAAAAATACCGATGTTCCGATTTTACTGATCCACGGCGAGGACGACCACTTCGTCCCGCTCAAAATGGCGTTCGAAAACCGCGACGCCTGCGCCGCGCCCTGCAAGCTGCTCATCGTGCCCGGTGCGGACCACGCGATGAGCTATTATATGGGCCGCGGAGCATACGAGGCCGCGATGCGCGCCTTCTGGGAGCATTTTGACAAGTGAGGGAATCCCTCACTTGTCCGCTTCTTCCGTTTCAAGGCCCGCAAAGCGTCTGGACGGGCGGTAGATCAGCACGGCGCAGAGGATCAGCACCGCCGTCACGCCAAGGCTGATGGGATAGACCCACATGACGGTCTGGAACGTCATGCTCGTCGGGAAGACGAACTTGACCCACGCGATGCGGATACCGCACACGCCGAGCATCGTCAAAAGTGCGGGCGCGAGCGAGATGCCGAAGCCGCGCAGATACCCGGAGAGTATTTCGTAGATCAGGCAGAAAACATACGCCGGCAGGATCGTCGCAAGGCGAATATAGCCGATGGCAATGACCTCGGGATCGCTGTTGAAAATGGCGAGCAGCGACCTTGCGCTCAGCAGCAGGACAACGACCGAGACAAATGTCGCGATGGCTCCCTCCAAAAAGCTGAGCTGCATCGTCTTCTTGCAGCGCTTGATCTGCCCTGCGCCGTAGTTCTGGCCGACAAAGGTCGTGCAGGCCTGCGAAAACGAGTTGAGCACGTCGTAGGCGAGAATTTCCACATTGAACGCCGCGCTCGATGCCGCGATCGCCACCGTGCCGAGGGTGTTGATGGCCGACTGGATGACGATGTTGGCGAACGAGAACACCGCGCTCTGCACGCCCGCAGGAAGGCCGATGCTCAAAATGCGCTTCAAGCTCGCGCCGTCGATGCGCAGCGCTTTGCGCTCCACGCGCACGCATTTATCCGTGCGCGTCAGGCGGACGTAGAGCAGTGCCGCGCTCACGGCGTTGGCCGCCACCGTGGCGATGGCGACGCCGTTGACCGTCATATGCAGCACAATGACGAAAAAGAGGTTCAGCAGCACGTTCAGCACACCGGAGATCGCGAGCGCCGCGAGCGGCACTTTCGTGTCACCGATGCTGCGGAAGATCGCGGCCTCAAAGTTGTAGAGCAATATCACCGGCATGCCGAGAAGATAAATGCGCAGATACAAAAGCGCATAGGGGAACACATCCTCCGGCACATTGAGAATACTCAAAAGCGGCGAGGCGATGAGCTGACCAAGCAGCGCGACCGCCGCGCCGCCGCACACAGCGAACACAATGGCCGTGTGCACCGCGCGCTTGACAGCATTGTCGTCGCGGCAGCCGATGGCGTTCGCGATGACGACGTTCGCGCCGAGCGCGATGCCGATGAAAAGGTTGACGATGAGGCCGATGATCGGGCCGTTTGCGCCCACCGCCGCGACGGCGACTGTGCGCGCATCGCCCGTGAAGTTGCCGACGATGGCGACGTCCGAGGCGTGGAAGAGCTGCTCCAAGATCGCCGTGGCCGCGACTGGCAGGGCAAAGAGCGGCAGCTTATTCCAGATGGAGCCGTGCAGCATGTCGATCTCATGCTTTTTGACTGTAGTTCCCATGCTCTCTCTCGTTTCTTTCTGTTTTCCGCTTGACCGAGCACCAGTATAGTGCCGCCGCGGCAAAATGGCAAATGTTTTTTGCGTGACCGCCCTGTCAGCATTGACAGGACGGTCGTTTCGCTGTAATATAAGGCCCGCTGAGGGCAAATTTCCCAAAAATATGAGGATTTTTTATGGATTATTACCTTTTGACCGATCTGGCCGCGCGCGTCGGCTATCATCTGGCGCTCAGCGGGGCGGAGACGTTCCGCGTCGAAGAGACGATACGCCGCATCATCGGCGCCTACGGCATTGAATGCGAGGCCTTTTCCATCCCCAACTGCGTGATGGTCAGCCTCGAGGCGGCCAACGGCAAGCCTTTGATGGTGATGAAGCGAGTCGGCTTTCACGGCAATGACCTCGAGTCGGTGGAAAAGCTCAACGCGCTCTCGCGCCGCATCTGCGCCGAAACGCCTGACCCGAGCGTCGCCGCGCAGTGGCTCGACGAAACGCTCAAGGGGCGGCGGCACTACTCGGTGCCCGTTTATTACCTGGGCAATTTCTGCGCCGCGGCGGGCTTTTGCCCGGTGTTTGGCGGCACGCTGCGCGACAGCCTGTTCGCGGGCCTTCTTGGCCTCATCATCGGCTTTGTCTCGCGCCAGATGGACAGGCGCGAGACGAACCCGTTTTTCAGCACCATCGTCGAGGCGTTCGCCATGGCGGTGCCGGCGTATCTCGCCGCGGGCTTCCATCTGGTCGATTATATCGACTTTGTCATCATCGGCACCTTAATGATCTTGGTCCCCGGCCTTCTCATCACGACCTCCATGCGCGACATCATTTACGGCGATACGAACTCCGGCATCAACCGCATCGTGCAGGTGCTTCTCTCGGCGTTCGCCATCGCGCTCGGCACGGCGGCGGCATGGCGCGTCACGTCTGGCGTATACGGGCTGACGGTCGCGTCCGGCTCAGCGAGCTATCCCGCCTGGGCACAGGCCGTGATGATCTTCGTCGCCTGTACGGGCTTTTTCATCCTCTTCAATGTGCACGACTGGGGCAGCATTCTCTGCGCGCTCGGCGGCGTGTTCACATGGATGACGTACCTGCTCTGCCGTGATCTGGGCATGAGCATTTACAGCATGAATTTCTTTGCCGCCGTCGTCTCGGCGCTGTATTCTGAGCTTATGGCGCGCTCGCGCAAATACCCCGTCACGTCGTACCTCGTCATCTCGCTCCTGCCGCTGGTGCCGGGCGCGGGCATTTACTACACGATGAGCCTCGGCCTGGGCGGCGATGTGCAGGCCGCGGTGCACAAAGGACTTGAGACCGCGGGCGTCGCGGGCAGCATCGCCGTGGCGATCCTGCTGGTGTCCACGATCTTCCGCCTCGTCACCGCGCAGAACGGGAAAAGCAGAAAGTAGTGTTCGAAAAGTAAAAACTGCCGCCCGTTTGGGCGGCAGTTTTTTATTGCAGTGCGTCAATGTAAGCGTTCAGCGCGGCAAAATCGCCGCGGGGATAGGCGTTCAGGTCGCGGTTTTTCGCGTTGATGAGACAGTCGGTCAAAAGAAAGACATCCATCCCGACCTCGCGTGCAGCCATGTCCTCGGTCGCGTCGTTGCCGACCATCAGGCACTCCTCCGGCTTGACGCCGAGCGTGCGCGCGACCTCGAGGTAGTAAGCAGGATTCGGCTTGCAGAAGGTCGAGGCCTCGTAGGTCGTGTAAATTTCAAAATCCTCCGGCACAAGGCCCGCCCAGCGGATGCGGTTCTCCGTCGCCATGTGGGGAAAGATCGGATTCGTCGCCAGCGCAACGCGGTAGCCGCACTCTTTGAGCTTATGGACCGTCTCCGCCGACGCGGGATTAAAGCCGCAGATGTCGCGCGCGGCGTTGAACTCATTGGCGTAGAAATCCTCGAAAAGGCCCTGGTCGCTTTGGCACTTTTCCTCGCCGTAGATCGCCGCGAACTTCTTCCAGAAGGCCTGCTCGTTCGTGCAGCTGCCGTCGTTTTTGACCATGGCCGCCGTGCCCGCCCAAATGGCGTCGACGAGGGATTTGGGCTCGTAGCCGTAGGGCGCGAGCTTTTTGGCGAGGAGCTTAAAGTATCCGGTCGTGAACGCCTCCTGATCCATCGGCAGCAGCGTTCCGTCCAGGTCGAATAAAATGGTCGTGATGTTCAATGCGAGTCTCCTTAGGGGTAAATTACGGCAGCAGCGTTCCGCTGCGCAGGTCGATCTTGAGCGTGACGGTCGCCTGACCGGCACTGTCCGTCCGGCGGGCGGAGAGCGTCAGCACACCGCCGCTGAGCACGGGCGCGTTCTCGCTGTCCTGACAGTCAAAGTAGTATTCGCCGTCAGAAAAGAGCTCTTGTGCCTTGATCGTCACCGCCGCCTCGCCGCTTCTGCGGTAGACGAAGGTCGCACCGGCCAGATTGGAATAGGGAACGCCCGCGTACTCAGACTTGTCCGCGCCGTAAAAATACGTCTTCTGCACCAGCGCGGCAGACGGCGCGGAGCTTGCAAGCAGCGCGTCCTCGAGCTCGGGCCGGAACTGCTCGGCCGAACGGATGCTCAGGCCGCTTTTGGCGTCAAAGTGATACTCCCAGCCAAACTCCTCCACGGCAAAGCGCCACGTGAGCGGGAAATAGGTCACGCCGCGGAAGTTAAGCAGCGGGTACGGCTCGGCGGAATTGTCGAGGCATTTGCCCTTGTCCACCGTGTTGACGGCGATCTGATAGTCAGCGACGGTCGCCTTGGCGGTCACGGTATTTTTACTGGTCGCAGGCGTGTCGGTCCACGTGTCCTCGCTCGCGTCGCTGTAGCCGACAAACAGCGTGCCCTTGGGCTCGGTCTGATACCAGTTGCTCTTGAGGTGCAGGAAGCGCGAGGCGTGGTAGGTCATGGGGAAATACGTAATATCGCGGTAGACGATCAGCGGATATTCGCTGTGCGCGCTGTCGATCTTGGTATCGTTGAGCGTAACGGCAAACGTCGGGAGCGTGACAGTGACGGTTTTGCCCTTGTCCGCCGCCAGCGCGGAGCTCTGCAGCAGCAAAAGCAAGGCGAGCATAAGAGTCAAAAACTTGCAGCGTTTCATACGGCATTCCTCCTGAGTATTGATAAGAGAATTTTACCATGATTTTCAGAGCGCGTCAATTCGTACGGCCCCGGGAAAGAGCAAATGAAAAGAGACAGCTCAAAAGCTGTCTCTCTTTTTTGGTGCCTCGTCGGGGATTCGAACCCCGGACACCCTGCTTAAAAGGCAGGTGCTCTGCCAACTGAGCTAACGAAGCATATTCTATTCCAAACCACCGAAGCGGTAAAAATCTGGCAGGGATGGCTGG
>UMLK01007775.1_pt1 | contig 10754 bp, 9 predicted proteins | sample 1966541 | NCBI WGS metagenome assembly UMLK01 (sample SAMEA4836198, study PRJEB28245) | human gut metagenome | biome: gut microbiome; material: fecal sample | place: Denmark | collected 2008 | reverse complement strand
CCGCCAGTCGAGAATTGATACTTTCGTATCTCACTCTGCCCTGAAGTTGGAGAATCAATCTTCTCTACTTCAATATTCAATTACCAGAAAATGAAAGTGTTTCCTGTTTATAAATTTTATTATAATAACTCCTGTCTGTTTTGTAAAGTCCCATTTCACATTTCCTTATCTTTACACAAAGATTATTATTTGTTAAAATATACACAAGCAAATTTGCTTTATTGTATGAATTGTTAAGGAGAAAACAACTATGGGAATGCACAAAATCGCTAAAATGCCTTCTCCAGAGGAACTAAAAGAAGAGATGCCTCTGAGTGAAGAAGCAAAACAAATCAAAGCTGCAAGAGACAAAGAAATCCGTGATGTATTCACAGGCGCATCTGATAAATTCTTAGTTATCATCGGGCCATGTTCTGCAGATAATGAAACTGCTGTTATGGATTATCTCGGACGTTTAGCAAGAGTTCAGAAAGATCTTGCTGATAAGTTACTGATCATCCCTCGTATTTATACAAACAAACCTCGTACAACAGGTGACGGATACAAAGGTATGGTTCATCAGCCAGACCCTGAGAAAGCACCAGATATGGCTAGTGGACTTCGTTCTGTCCGCAAACTTCATATGGAAGCATTAGAAGAATTCCATATGCCTGCTGCAGACGAAATGCTTTATCCAGGAAACTGGCCATATATGGAAGATCTTTTATCTTATGTTGCCGTTGGAGCTCGTTCTGTAGAGAACCAGCAGCATCGTTTAACAGTTAGTGGATTTGATATTCCTGCCGGAATGAAGAACCCAACTGGTGGTGACTTAACTGTTATGATGAACTCTATCACAGCTGGACAGCACCAGCATGATTTCATTGCAAATGGATATGAAGTCAAGACAGATGGTAACCCTCTGACACATGCCATCTTGCGTGGATCTGTCAACCGTCATGGAAACAATATTCCAAACTACCATTATGAAGATCTGACTCGTGTTGCTTATATGTACGAGAAATTCCAGTTAAAGAACCCTGCTGTTATCGTTGATGCAAACCACTCTAACTCTGGGAAACAATGGGATCAGCAGCCTCGTATCGTACAGGAAGTTCTTCACAGCAGAAGTTTCTTACCTGAGATCAAATCTCTTGTTAAGGGTATCATGATCGAAAGTTATATCGAAGATGGCAACCAGTCCATCGGTAACGGTGTATATGGACAGTCTATCACTGATCCTTGTCTTGGATGGGACAAATCTGCTGCTCTGCTTTACCGCATGGCAGATTATATATAGAAACATAGAAGATCCTAGATATATCACTTCCAAAGGTTCAGGATTCCTGACATGATCGACGGATTGATGAAACTTTCCAGGATGCATCCCAGTATTATAAATGTTATTTCAAACCAAATACTGAAACGAAATAAGAAGGAATGTCTCTGTTCATAGAGCATTTCTTCTTTTTTTTGGGCATAAAAGTTTCGCTTGATCAGCAGCAGCAAGGTGATCACATAACAGATAAAATGTGGAAATAAACTCATAAATACAAGAACCAGTCCTTTGATGCCCATTTGCACGATCTGCAAAGATAACATTGATCCAAAGAAAAATGCCATACAAAATGCAAAACTGTATAAAAAAATCCAAGGTTGCAAAAGATATGCCCCCAGATAAATAAATGCATATTGTTTTCCCCTTTTAAACAAAATATAAAAAAACAGACTGATACTTGCTTTATATAGATCCGTATTATTTAAAACCAGTGATCTTACAGTACCTCCATATGCGAGATAATCCTGGTATACAAAATTCGTAAATACACTCCCAAAGATTAACCCAATGATGATCCATAATCCTGAAAAGAATTTCTCTTTTTCCACAATTTTTTCCTCCTGTCATATCTTATGCAGTGCCTGTCTTTTATATTCTGTTTTCCTGATCTAGTCTTTTATTTCTCCATATTCAGATATCCAAGAACTCCTGAAATTGTTTTTGCATCAATGATCTTTCCAGAAAAGATCATATCTTTGATCTCATCGATTGTATATTCTTCTACATCGATAAATTCATCCTCATCCAAATGCTGTTTAGACAGCTTTAGATCAGTTGCAACATAAATCGGAATCTTTTCATCACAGAAACCGATGGCTGTGATCACAGTCATTAGGTGGGTCATTTTTCCAGCAATAAAACCTGTTTCTTCTTCAATCTCTCTTGTGACACACTCCAGAGGTGTTTCCCCGGGTTCAATTCCACCTGCCGGGATTTCCAGTGTTTCCTGATCAAGGGCATTACGGTATTGTCTTACAAGTAAGATCGTTCCTTTGTCTGTAACAGGAACAACAGCTGCTGCCCCTTTATGTTTGACCAGATCCCATGTGACAACTTTGCCGCTTGGAAGTTTTACAATATCCTCATAAAATCCAACAACTTTTCCCTGATGTATCAGATGTTGTTCTAGTTTCTCGTATCCTTTCATAAAAAATCTCCTTTATTTATACTTTTGACACTCACGTTATAAATTGGAAAAAGCGATAGATTTCTCTATCGCTTCTTGTTATTTCGCATAGTCAACAACTCGTGACTCTCTGATCACATTGACCTTGATCTGTCCTGGATAATCCAGATTCTCTTCGATCTGGTTTGAGATATCTCTCGCCAGTAAGATCATATCATCGTCACTGATTTGTTCAGGAACTACCATAACTCGAATTTCTCGACCTGCCTGAATTGCAAAAGTTTTATCAACACCCTGGAAGGAGTCTGCGATCTCTTCCAGCTGTTTTAATCTTGTTGTATAACTTTCCAGTGTCTCGCTTCTTGCACCTGGACGTGCTGCTGAGATTGCATCAGCTGCCTGTACCAGACATGCGATCAATGATTCTGGCTCTTCATCCCCATGATGAGATGCCACTGCATTGATGACAATTGGATTCTCCTTATACTTCTTACACAGATTCACACCAAGTTCTACGTGAGAACCTTCTACTTCGTGGTCGATGGATTTACCAATGTCATGAAGCAGACCTGCCCTCTTGGCCATTCTCACATCGACACCGATCTCTGCTGCTAAAAGTCCGGATAACTGAGCAACTTCCATGGAATGCTTTAACGCATTCTGTCCATAGCTTGTACGGAACTTCATTCTTCCAAGAAGTCTGACAAGTTCTGGATGGATTCCATGAACCCCAAGTTCTAATGTTGCTGCTTCCCCTTCTTCGCGCATCATAGTTTCGACTTCTTTTGTAGCTTTCTCAACCATCTCCTCGATGCGTGCTGGATGGATTCTTCCATCCACGATCAATTTCTCTAAAGCGATTCTTGCGATCTCGCGTCGAACCGGATTAAAGCTTGACAGTACAACAGCTTCCGGTGTATCATCGATGATCAATTCAACTCCCGTAGCGTTCTCAATGGAACGGATATTACGTCCTTCACGACCGATGATCCTTCCTTTCATCTCATCGTTTGGAAGCTGTACCAGCGAAATCGTTGTCTCTGCCACATGATCAACTGCACACTTCTGAATTGCAGTTACCACATATTCCTTGGCTTTCTTTCGGGCATCTTCTTTCGCTCTTGTCTCCATTTCTTTGACATACATTGCTGTCTCGTGTTTCACATCTTCTTTTACTGCTGATAATAATTGCTCTTTTGCCTGATCAGAGGTCAACCCAGAAATTCTTTCCAGTTCCTGTAGATGTTTTGCCTGCAGTTCCTGCAACTGAGCTTTCTCTGTATCGATGTTCTTTTCTTTGGCTGTTAATGACTGTTCTTTGCGTTCCAACACGGTTGCTTTCTTCTCGACAGTCTCTTCCTTAGAAAGGACTCTCTGCTCATACTTCTGCAGTTCTGCCCTGCGTTCTTTTGTCTCTTTTTCGAAGTCATGTCTCGCTTTTATAGTTTCTTCTTTTACTTCCAAAGAAGCTTCACGTTTCTTCGCATCTGCTGCTTTGATTGCTTCATCTATAATCTCTCTTGCTTTATCTTCTGCATTCCCGATCGTAATTTCCATTGCCTTCTTGCTTCTTGTATTCGCTACATAGGCAGATACCGGAACTGCGATAACCAGAGTTGCGATAATGGCTATAATAATACCAACCACAGGTTTCCTCCTTATTCAATTTTTTGTGTATTCACACTCATTTAATTTTATATGTTTTTAACATAAAAGTCAAGGAAGGGATACCTCTTCTGTTCGAATTATCATTGCTGTTTTTCCTTGGATCGTAAGTCCCCCTCCAAAATCAACGGAATCTCCTGTGATCAGATCAATCCCGCATCCTGCCTGAGCATCAAAATGTGCTGTAAATTCGCCATCACCACAGTTCATTGCAAAAATGATGCGGTCTTCATTCGTTCTTCTCTGGAATACAAGAACATCTGGTGCGATCGCTAATTGTAAGTAATCACCGTATTTTAAAGCTGGTGATCCAGCTCTTACTTTTGCCAATTGTGCAATATAGTTTGTTAATTCATTTTCTACTAAATCTTCTTTATGGATTCTTGGACGCAGGCTGTCATCACTTCCCTGTTCTTTCTTTCCTTCCATTCCCCATTCACTTCCATAGTAAACACCCGGAACTCCTGGCATCGCAAATTCCATTGCATAGATCAATGGTAAATGCTCTTTATCCTCTAACTGACTTGCGATTCTCTCCACATCATGGTTATCTACAAAATTATATAATGGAAGTCCTTTGTACAACGTCCATTCTTCTGGTCCAAACTGACGGTTTAGGGAATATCCGATCTCATGCATATTGTGTGTATTGAAACTTGAATACAAACCTTTATAACATTCATAATTTGTCACAGAATCCAACAGCTCTGGATTCACAAGCTGTGTGTAATCACCATGAAGCATTTCTCCGATCATCAAAAATTCTGGTTTCTTGCTGTGAACAAAGTCAACCAACACTTTCATGAAATTGCGGTTTAACATATAAGCAACATCCAGTCTTAATCCATCAATCCCTAATTTATCGATCCATATTCCGACAGATTCTAATAAATAATTTCTAACCTGTTCGTTGTCAAGATTTAATTTGACCAGTTCAAAATGTCCTTCCCATCCTTCGTACCAGAATCCATCATCATAGCAGCTATTCCCATCAAAATTAATATAGAACCAATCTTTATATGGAGAATCCCATTTCTTTTCTCTCACATCTTCAAATGCAAAGAACTCTCTTCCGACATGATTAAATACCCCGTCTAAGATCACCTGGATTCCTTCTTCATGCATGGCATCACACATCTTTTTAAAGTCTTCATTGGTTCCAAGTCTCTCATCGATCTTCTGATAATCTTTTGTATCATATCCATGATCACTGGATGAAAATACAGGTGAAAAATATACTGCATTCATTCCTAATTTTTTAATATGTTGAATCCAGTCTATCATCTCGAGAATTCCATGAGATGGCTGCCCATCTGTTAATGCTCTTAGTGGAAACACTTGATAAATCATTAATTCGTTCATTTTCATAGTCTCTTTTCCTTTCTGTCACTCTGTGCTTTTTAACGATTCAACCATGTCGATCTTCTTCAATTGGAAATACACGAAGGCATTTACAAGAATCGAAAAAGCGATTGTTAGTAAAATACTGTAAATATAGCTTTGCACATAAATCTGCCTTCCAAACATGATCAAGTCAACTTCTGTTGTGAAGATTACGTATTTGTGTAAAATAATTCCTAAAATAATTCCTGCGATCGTTCCAAGGATCGTTAAAAGGATATTCTCTCGATACACATACGCTCCGACTTCACCGTCATAGAATCCAAGAACTTTGATCGTTGCAAGTTCCATTCTACGCTCGGAAATGTTAATGTTATTTAAGTTATATAATACCACAAATGCAAGAAGTCCTGCAGATACGATCAGAACAACCACCACAATATTTAAGTTATTGACCATATCTGACATTGTCTTCTCATCGTCGGCACAAAAATGCAGTGTTGAGGCTTCATCTCTTGCAAGAATCTGTTTTCCATTTTCCTGCATCTTTTTCTTAGATATATTCTTTTCAATACAATATATACCTGTCGTTTGTGCTTTTTTATGATACAGTTTCTCATAAAGTTTTGGTGTCATGTAGACTTTATGCTGCATGTAATTTTCTGTGATCTGACTTATTTTTGCTGTGATCTGTTTATCTCCAGACCGTTGGATCTTGATCGAATCTCCTTTTTTCACACCAAGCAGGGACGCTGCCTTTTCTGTTAAGATGATCCCATCATCATCTAACTGATACTTTGTTTTACTCTTTCGATCCTGAAGGCTGATATAGCCATTCAGATCTTTTTTGGACATTGGCTGGATCATCGTTGCATCCTGTTTTTTCCCATTAGCACGGATCGTCACTGCAGATTCGCTTACTTCTATCAAATCTGTCATATGTTCTTGTTTCTTTGCATACTGGATCAGATCTTCTTTCTTTGTCTCGCTGATCCCGTCTTTGTGTGTGATCGAGAAATCATAAGTAATGATCTCCCCATACTGCTTTTCTGAGATTGCTGAAATCGAATCTTTGATTCCAAATCCTAAGAGTAATAATGCCATACATCCACCGATTCCAAAGATCGTCATAAAGAATCTCTTCTTGTAGCGGAAGAGGTTTCGCATCGTTGCTTTCCAGATAAAACTTAATCGTTTCCAGATAAATGGAATCCGTTCTAACAAAATCCTTTTTCCTTCTTTTGGAGCAACTGGACGCATCAGCTGTGCAGGTTTTTCTCTTAATTCTTTATAACATGCAGATAATACTGCTAAAACAACAACTCCAACCGCCAGTCCACCTGCCATCACAGAATATTCGATCTCTAATGGCGTATAGACATCTCCCAGTCCTGTATACATCATTTTATAAGCGTTAATGATGATCCATGGAAGCAGTTTTTCACCGATCACTGCCCCTAGAATACTTCCACTAAGCGTTGCTGCGAGGGCATAGGTCACATATTTCATTGCAATATGAACTCCACTGTATCCCAATGCTTTCATCATACCGATCTGTGTTCTCTGCTCTTCAACCATACGTGTCATCGCTGTTAAGCTTACCAGTGCTGCAACTAAGAAAAAGATGACCGGTACCACTCGTCCTAACGCTGCAATTCTGTCTGCTTCCTGTCCGTATTCCACATAAGACTGCATCTTCTCACGGTTTAAGACATACCATTTCCCTTTCTTGATATCCTTAACATCCTGTCTGGCATCTGCAATCTTCTGCTCGGCTTCCTTGAATTTCTTTTCTGCTTTCTTTCTTGATCTCTTTAATTTTTGCTCCCCGGATGAAAGTTTTGATTCTGCTTTTGCAATCTTTTTTTCTCCGGAGGTGATCTGTTTTCTTGCTGATACTAATTTTGCTTCATTTGTTTTGATCGTTTGCTTTGCTTTCTTTAGCTGGCTACTTTTTTGATCCAAGGTTGTTTCAGCCTTTGCAATCTTTGTCTTTGCCCTGCTGATCTGTTTTTTCCCTGCATTGATCTTGCTTCTTGCTGTCTTGATCTGTTCTTTTCCTGCATTAATCTGTGCTAAGGAAGCTTTCGCTTCTTCCTGTGAGATCATTCCAGCCTGCATGGCACCCTGAATCTGCTGTTCTTTTGTCTGTAAGTTCTTCTCCTGTGTCTTTAGCTTTGCCTCCTGTGTTTTTAATTCTTTGCTTTTTGACCGAATTGTTTGTTTCTGTGTCTTTAACTGCTTTCTGGCATTCTGAATCTGTCTGATCCCTGACTGATACTGAGCTTTTGCATTCTTAATCTGCTGCTCTCCATCAGAGATCTCTTTCTTGCTTTTCGCTAATTTTACTTTGGAATCTTTGATCTTTTGTCTGGACTTCTTTAGCTTTTTCTCGGCCTGATCTAGTTTCTTATATGCTTTTTTTCGTTTTTTTTTGAATTTCTTTTCTTTCTTGTCGATCTTCTCTTCGGCTTCTTTCTGAACAGATCTTAACCGTTTCTCATTTTCTATTTTGGAAATATCTTTGATCTCTTCTTCCAGCTGTTTTACTTTGTTTTTGTAAGCATCACTGTAAGCTCTCTCTTGCTTCGCTCCCTTCGCAGTCAGATAAACTTCTGTATAGATATCTGAGGAAAATTCTGATGGTTGCACCACAATAAAGCCTGACAACGTTCCCGTTCCAATGCCAGTGCTTCCTCTGGATCTTGAAAGATATTCTGATGAACTTCCGATTCCTGTGATCTTATAGGTTGTATCTTTCAGAGTATCCTTAAGATCATCTTCATTTCCAGAAGATAAATTTAAAACATCCCCTGTTTTCAGATCATTTTGCTGGGCATACCATTCATCTACCAGACATTCTCCCGATGCTTGTGGAAGTTTTCCATCTATGATCGTTATCTGGTTTAATTTATCAGTCTTCCCCATAACTTTGATCGCATGTTCTTCGTCACTTCCCTGCTTCCTTGCGATCACATCTACAGAATGTCCTCCTTCGACCGACTGCACATTTTTTAACTTCCGAAGGGCTGTCAGATTCTCTTCTGAAATTCCAAGTGTTCCCATGACTTTGACATCCATCAGCCGACTTCCATCAAACTGGTGGTCTGCTGTGATATGCATATCTTTTTGTGTCACACGGATTCCTGAATAGAATGCAACGCCCAGTACAACGATAAAAAAGATTGATAAAAATCTCGGAAGGGTTCCTGTGATCGTTCTGTATATATCTTTATGTAATGCCGTTTTCTTCATACGCATTTCCTACCATTCAATCGTCTCCACCGGCTGAGGGTGTTCGTTTATCGTAATGTTGCTGATCTTTCCGTTCTTCATCTCGATCACACGGTCTGCCATCGGTGCGATCGCAAGGTTATGTGTGATCACAACCACTGTTTTTCCTTTCTTGTGACAGGTATCCTGCAATAATTTTAAAATAGATTTTCCTGTCTGATAATCCAGAGCACCAGTTGGCTCATCACAGAGCAAGATCTTTGGATTCTTTGCCAATGCACGTGCAATAGAAACTCTCTGCTGTTCCCCACCAGATAACTGCGCAGGAAAATTATTCAGACGGTGTCCAAGTCCCACATCTTTTAATACTTCTTCTGCTTTCAGAGGATTCTTACTGATCTGAAGTGCCAATTCTACATTCTCTGTTGCAGTAAGATTGGGCACCAGATTGTAAAACTGAAATACAAATCCTATGTCATCTCTTCGATATCCTGTCAGTTGTTTTTTATTCCATTTGGAGATATCTTCTCCATCAATATAAACAGCGCCACTGGTCGCAGTATCCATACCTCCTAAAATGTTCAAAACGGTAGTTTTTCCTGCACCACTGGCGCCAATGATCAAGGCGAACTCACCCTGATCCACCGTAAAATCGATCCCATCTACGGCTTTGGTGATCACCTCTCCTGTCTGATATATTTTCTTTACATTTTCTAACCGAATCAACTCCATAAATATGTTCTCCTTTACGTACAATTTTAACATATTTTCATTGATTCGACTAGTCTGCTACTTAAACTGATTTAATGATTCATCATATTCGTATCCGATCATGGAAAGCTTTTGTTTTACTTCATTTTGATCGAGATCGAGTGACTTACACAGGTCTTCGTATGAATCGTAAAAATCTCGTAATTGTGTATTGATGTAGCTTAATAACATCACTGGGTCTTTTGGTATCATGTCTGTCTCCTAATGTCTTTGTCTTTATAAAATGTTATTTAAAAAATTGGTTGTAGACCCGCCATTGTTGATCAGTGATGATAAAACAAACTCTTTCAAAACAAAATATGATATGAATGTTGCGACCAATATAGTGATCAACACAACATACGCGATCATATCTTTCTTCGTATTCGGATAGCTCATCATTGCAACGATCATATAGATCATCCCAAGGACTCCTCCAACTACAATGATCAGAATCGCAAACTGATACATTCCTAAAAACAATCCTAAAATTCCAAGGATCCATCCTAGACTTAATCCCAAAGATCTCATTCCTGCGATCTGACAGCTTTGAAACCAATTGATATCCGCTTCTGCCATCGCTTTCATTAATCCCATGACAAGTGTTGCGATCACAAGTGATACGATGATCGCAATAATGATCCCATATCCAAAGAATCCTCCAAGTGAAGGTGTCTGTGCTGCCGTTCTTGATGTTCCGAAAACACTGTTGATCCCGCTCATTGTTGCAGATACGATCTTCTGTAACAGAACATATAGATATAAACCTGTTAAGACTGCTTCAATTCCCATCAGGATCAATCCGTTTTTACTGTCCTTGTCTGATACAGCTTCCACAAATCCTGTACTTGGATGTTTGATCATCTCTAGTGCCTGTGTACAGAAATTCTTTGCTTTATCTTTTACTTCTTTCTGTACAGATTCCTGCATATCATGCACTGGCTGCTGTGTCTGTGTACAACTGCATGGCTGACCATCGATCAGTCTTCTTCCACATTTGGTACAAAACTTTGCCATAAATATATTCTCCTTTTCTTCTCTCATCATAGCATCTAATAATAATAGTATGAAACGCTGTCGATCACCCATTTTCCATTCTTCTTGAGCATCTTGGCCACACCGTTGATCGTACAGGTTTGTTTCTCATAGGACCCTGTCCATCCATTTTTATATTTGTAGTCTCTTGTTCCCTGAACTGCTACTGGGATTCCATCTGCGACTGTATAGTAAGATGATGTTGCATCAACAGCCTGACATTTTGTTAATTTTACATTGCCTAACGCTTTCGCATCCTGTCCATAATAATAAATATATCTGCAC
>UMLK01048758.1_pt1 | contig 10888 bp, 10 predicted proteins | sample 1966541 | NCBI WGS metagenome assembly UMLK01 (sample SAMEA4836198, study PRJEB28245) | human gut metagenome | biome: gut microbiome; material: fecal sample | place: Denmark | collected 2008 | reverse complement strand
GCACCACTGCCGGCACTACCGCCGGTAAGCACTGCACTCGCTGTGACTACAAGGAGGGCATGGAGACGATCGCCGCCCTCGGCCACGCTTGGGATGAGGGTAAGGTGACGAAGGAAGCAACGGAAACGACGCAGGGCAGCATGACCTACACCTGCACGCGCTGCCCGGCCACCAAGCGCGACATTCTGCCTGCAAGCGGCCTTGTTGCCACTGCAGCATACAACGATGTCAAAAATGACACATCGTGGTTCTATCCGGGTGTTCAGTACTGCCTATCCTACGGCCTCATGTCCGGCATGGGCAACGGCAGCTTCGCTCCCGGCGAATATACGACGCGCGCGCAGGTCGCACAGATCCTGTACAACCTGCACGGTAATCCGGAAGTGAGCGGCGGCACGCCGTTCACGGATGTGCCGGAGGGCGCATGGTATCAGAAAGCAGTGACCTGGGCACATTCGGTCGGCATTGTCAACGGTGTGACGGCCACGACATTTTCACCGAATGCAAATATTACGCGCCAGGATTTCGTGCTCATGCTCATGCGCTATCTGAATAACGTGCGCATGGTCGATCGGACCTGGACGCCGGATGATCTGAGCCGCTTTGTGGATGCCGGCAGCGTCGGCTTCTGGGCGCTGGACGCGATGAAGGACGCCGTTGCGATCAACGCGATCTCCGGCGTCCCGGTCGACGGCCGCCTGTACATCCAGCCGGCCAGAAACGCGACACGCGCGGAGGCTGCAAAGATCCTGATGATATTCCACGAGACAATGACCAAGTAATTCCAAGTATGCGGATGCACCCTGTGAATCTCACGGGGTGCATCTTTTTGCCGGACAGGAAACATTTTTCTTTCTTTTTGCCGCTGCGCGTGGTACACTATACTGTACAATTTTATCGGGAGGTATTTTTCTATGCCGGAAAATTATATTACTTGCCAGGATGAAAAGGGCAGCATCAATATCTCTGAGGACGTCGTTGCCGCCATGGTGCGCGCAGCAATCACGGAAGTGGACGGTGTCGCCGGTGTTGCGACCTCTACCGGTACGGAGCTGGCCGAGCTGCTCGGCATTAAGTCTGCCGCCAAAGGCATCAAGGTGCAGATCGTCGACGGCACGATGACGGTCGATACGATCATTACGGTGCGCTACGGCTGCAGCGTCGTGGCGGTCGCAAAGGCCGTGCAGGAATCGGTCACGAGCGCGGTCGAGTCCATGACCGGCATGGGCAAGCCCATTGTGAACGTGCACGTGTCCGGTGTGGCCTTCGACAAATAAAGAAAAGCAGGAGTAATCACTATGACAAGAACGGTTGCGCGTGAGATCGCGATCCAGCTCAGCTTTGCCGCGCAGCTCGCCGGGGACGATGCCCGCGAGACGGCGGATACTTTCTTCAGCCGCGAGTATTTTGCGACGCTGGCGGAGGAAGACCCGCTGTTTCTGGAATATCCGGACGAGAAGCAGCTCGATTATATCCGCCGGCTGACCGGTTTGGTCTATGACCATATGTACGAGCTCAACCACATGATCGAAAAATATGCCCGCGGCTGGCGGCTGGAGCGCATTTCCCGCGTTGCCGCGGCGATCATGCGCTGCGCCATGTGCGAGATCCTCTATATGGACGACGTACCGAATGCCGCCGCGATCAATGAGGCGGTGGAACTGGCCAAGGGCTATGAAGAGCCGGAGACGGTGGCGTTTATCAACGGCGTGCTCGGCAGCTTTGTGCGCGGCGAGGTCGAGCCGGAGACCGAAGCGGAAGAAGCATCCGCTGAAGCGCCGGCCGATGAACCGGAGCAGACGCCCGAGAACGGCGCCGAAACCTGACATGGCGCGTACATCCTTTACCGTAACGGAGCTCAACGCCCACATCAAGCAGCTGCTGGATGCGGATGCGCTACTCGGTAATGTCTGTGTGACGGGGGAACTGTCCAACTACAAGGTCTACCCGTCCGGGCACCATTATTTCACGCTCAAGGATGCCGAGAGCAGCCTGCGGTGCGTGATGTTTCGCAGCAGCGCGCAGTCGCTGCGCTTTCGCCCGGCGAGCGGAATGAGCGTTGCGGCCATCGGCCGCATCGCGGTTTATCCGCGCGACGGGGCATATCAGCTCTACTGTACGCGGCTCATTCCGGGCGGTGTGGGCGACTTGTATGCCGCCTACGAGCAGCTCAAGGAGCAGCTGCAGAAGGAGGGCCTGTTTGACCGCGCGCACAAAAAGCCACTGCCGCTGTTTCCGCAGCGGATCGCTGTCATCACGTCGGCGGCGGGTGCGGCCGTGCGCGATATCATCCGCGTGCTCGGTAAGCGCTGGCCGGCCAGCGAGGTCGTGCTGCTGCCAGTGCGCGTGCAGGGGACGGAGGCACCGGCGGAGATCGCCGGAGCGATCCGGTATGCCAACCGCTATCGGGTCGGCGACCTCATCATCACCGGCCGCGGCGGCGGTTCGATCGAGGATCTGTGGGCGTTCAATGACGAGCGTGTCGCGCGGGCGATCTACGATTCGGATATCCCGGTCATTTCCGCCGTCGGGCACGAGCCGGATGTGACGATCTCGGACTTTGTGGCCGATTTGCGCGCCGCGACGCCGTCGAATGCGGCGGAGCTGGCCGTGCCGAACGCGGAGGACATCCGCGAGACGCTGCGCGGGTATGATATCCGCATGGCGCAGGCGATGCGCAAGCAGATGGCACAGCGCCGGGCCGCACTGGACAATCTGGCCGGCCGCCGTGTGCTGCAGTCTCCGGCGGCTTATTTTGATCTCCGGCGCGTGGAGCTGGACTATACCCGCAGCCGCCTGACGGCGGCGGGGGAGCGCTGGCTCGCCGCGCGCAGACATGGTTTTGCGCAGTATGCGGCGGCGCTGGACGCGATGAGCCCGTTGAAGGTGCTTGCCCGCGGCTACGCCGTGGCGACGGATGCCGACGGCACGGTGCTCCGCTCGGCAGCAAAGGTGCAGCCGGGCGATCCGGTTCGTGTACAGCTTCAGGACGGTGCATTGCACTGCACCGTAAACAACAGGGAGGATGCCCATGGCGAAACAGAAACTGACCTTTGAAGCGTCCATGCAGCGGCTGGATGAGATCGTCAAGCAGCTGGAAAAGGGCGATGTGCCGCTCGATGCATCGCTGGCGCTGTTTGAGGAAGGATCGCACCTGCTTGCGGCCTGCAATGAAATGCTGGACACGGCGGAACAGAAGGTCGTGCAGCTCAAAAAAGGGAGCGACGGCGCGCCTGTCGAGCTCCCGTTTGAAACTGAGGAATAACGTATGGATTATCAGACACAGTATCAGGAATACAAAGCGCTCGCCGATGCGGCGCTCAATACCTATTTTGCGGACACGACCGTGTCCTATCATCGTCTGCTGGAGGCGATGCACTATAGCCTGACCGCCGGCGGCAAACGCCTGCGTCCGGTGCTAGTGCTCGCGTTCTGCGCAGCCTGCGGCGGGGATGTGCGCGCGGCGCTGCCAGTTGCGTGTGCGGTCGAGATGGTGCATACTTATTCGCTCATCCACGACGATCTGCCGTGCATGGATAACGATGATCTGCGCCGCGGCAAGCCGACGAACCACGTGGTCTATGGCGAGTGCACGGCGACGCTGGCGGGCGACGCCCTGCAGGCGGAGGCATTCCACACGATCCTTTCGACGGAGCTGCCGGCGGATGTGCGCGCCGAGTGCGCGCGCCTGCTCGCCGAGGCTGCCGGTGAAAACGGCATCTGCGGCGGTCAGCAGCTAGATATGGAAGGTGAGGGCAAGGTCCTCACAAAAGAGGAACTGATGGATATCAACGACCGCAAAACGTCGGCGATGATCCACGCCGCATGCCTCATGGGCGTGACCTGCGGCGGTGGAAACGCGCAGCAGCGCGCGGCCGCGGCGCAGTATGCCAAGGCGCTTGGTCTGGCGTTTCAGATCCGCGATGACATGCTCGATGTCATCAGTACGGAGGCGGAACTCGGCAAGCCCATCGGCTCGGATGCGCGCGAGGGGAAGAACACCTTCATGGCGCTCTATGGTCTGGAGCGCTGCGGCGCCTATGTGCACGAGCTGTCCGAGCAAGCGGCAGCAGCCGTGGACAGTGTGTTTGCGGACAGCGCATTTTTGCAGCAGCTCGCCCGCTCGCTGGCAGATCGGAAAAACTGAATCCATAAAAACACCGGACTTCCGGTGAAATTGCGAAAAGTGTCGGCTTACTCTTGTAAAGTCCGGCACTTTTTGTTATAGTATACTTTGTATTATTATACGTGAGGTATTCTGTTTTGAGTATATTAGAGCGAATCCATTCACCGGCCGACCTGAAGGCGCTGCCGGCGGAAGAAATTCCGGCACTGTGTGCGGAACTTCGTTCTTTTCTGGTCGAGAATCTTGCGAAAACCGGCGGGCATCTGGCGTCGAATCTCGGCGCAGTGGAGCTCACGGTCGCGATTGACCGGGTATATAGCACCGAAAAGGACCGACTCGTGTTCGACGTCGGTCATCAGAGCTATGTGCACAAGATCCTGACCGGACGGCGCGAAGCGTTTTCCACGCTGCGGCAGTTCGGCGGCATTGCCGGGTTTCCGAAGCCGGATGAGAGCGTGCACGATGCGTTTGTGGCCGGCCACGCCTCCACGTCGATTTCCGTCGCGCTGGGCATGGCCCGGGCGCGTACACTCACGGGGGCGGACTATGACGTCATCGCCCTCATCGGTGACGGCGCATTGACCGGCGGCCTGGCATACGAGGGCCTGTCGGATGCCGGGCAGAGCGGCGAGCCGATGGTCATCGTGCTCAATGACAACGGCATGTCCATCAACAAAAACGTCGGCGGCATGGCAACGCTGCTGTCCAAGCAGCGCGTGAAGCCGAGCTATCTGCACTTCAAGCAGTTTTACCGCAATACCGTCGGCAAGGCGCGCGGACTGTATAAGGTGCTGCACCATGTGAAGGAACATGTCAAGGATCTTGTCCTGCCGAACAACATGTTCGACGATATGGGCTTTTACTACATCGGTCCGGTGGACGGGCACGATGAGCAGCAGCTGGAAAAGATGCTGCGCTGGGCGCGTGACCTGCGCCAGCCGGTGCTGCTGCATGTGGTGACGCAAAAGGGTAAGGGCATCTCCTACACGGAGCAGGCGCCGGAGAAATACCACGGCGTCAGCTCGTTCGATCCCGTGACCGGGGCGCTGCCTGCGCCGAAGCCGGACTTTTCGCACGTGTTCGGCGAGACGCTCTCGCAGCTGGCGGATGAAGATCCGACGGTCGTCGCCATCACGGCGGCCATGCAGACCGGCACGGGCCTGACGACCTTTGCCGAGCGGCATCCGGATCGCCTCTACGATGTCGGCATCGCGGAAGGGCACGCGATCACGATGGCCAGCGGCATGGCCAAGCAGGGGCTCAAGCCCGTCGCGGCGATCTACTCGAGCTTTTTGCAGCGCGCGTATGATATGCTCATCCACGACACATCCCTGCAGCGGCTGCATCTGGTGCTCGGCGTCGACCGTGCCGGCATCGTCGGCAATGACGGCGATACGCACAACGGCTGCTTTGACATCAGTTATCTGAGCTCCGTGCCGTATATGCGCATCCTCTGCCCGGCAAGCTTCGCCGAGCTGCGCGCGATGCTGCGCAAAGCGGTGCTGGAGCTGAGCGGCCCAGTCGCCTTGCGCTATCCGCGCGGCGGCGAGGGCGCATATCAGGACTGCCATTCGGAACCGGTCACGGTTTTGCGTGAGGGCAATGATCTGACGATCCTGACCTACGGCATTGTCATCAACGATGTGCTGCAGGCGGCGGATCTGCTTGCGCAGCAGGGCATTTCGGTAGAAGTCGTCAAGCTGGCGCAGGTCGCGCCGCTGGAGTTGGCGCCGGTGCTTGCGTCCCTGCACAAGACGGGGCGGCTGCTGGCGGTCGAGGATGTGTGCGCTGCCAACTGTATCGGCGAGCAGGTGCTCTCTGCTGCCGGGCAGGCCGGTATGGCGCTGAAGGCCGCGCGGCTGCTCAATCTTGGCAATGGCATCATCCCGCACGGAGCGCCGAATGTGCTCAAATCGGCATACGGTCTGGATGCCCGGGCGATCGCTGCTGCTGCGCAGGCGATGCGCTCCGGCGAGAAAGAGGGGAACGGCGTATGAAGAAGGTACGACTCGACCAGCTCGTCTTTGATCAGGGCCTGAGCGAGAGCCGCGAGCGCGCGAAGGCGATCATTATGAGCGGCGTTGTCTATGTCAACGGCCAGCGCGCGGACAAGCCCGGCGCGCAGGTCGCGCCCGATGCGAAGATCGAGGTGCGCGGCAACACGCTGCCCTATGTCAGCCGCGGCGGTTTTAAATTGGAAAAAGCGCTCAAAGTGTTTCCGATCGATCCCACCGGCCTGACGTGTATCGACTGCGGTGCCTCGACCGGCGGATTTACGGATGTGCTGCTGCAAAACGGTGCGGCAAAGGTCTACGCCGTCGATGTCGGCTACGGCCAGCTGGCGTGGAGCCTGCGCAACGATCCGCGCGTGATCTCCATGGAGCGCACGAACGTGCGCTATATCACAGCCGAGCAGATCCCGGAACCGCTGGATCTCGCGGTCATGGATCTGTCATTCATCTCCGTGAAGCTCATTCTGCCGGCGGTCTGTCCACTGCTGAAGGACGATGCTGCGGTCGTCTGTCTCATCAAGCCGCAGTTTGAAGCCGGGCGTGAAGAGGTCGGCAAAAAAGGCGTCGTCCGGGATCCAAAGGTGCATCTGGAGGTACTCGAGAGCTTTCTGGACTTTGTGCCCGGCGCGGGCTTTACCGTCATGGGGCTGGACTATTCGCCCATCAAAGGGCCGGAGGGCAACATTGAGTACCTCGGCTACCTGCGCAAGGGAACACATCCCGCGCCGGAGCTCGATCCGGCGGCCATTGTGGAGCAGTCGCACGGCGCGCTGGCCCACGGAAAAGAGAGCGGCGTATGAAACACATCGTCATTGCGGCCAATCCATACCGGGACAGCGGCCTGCAAAAAGCGCTGACGGTTTACCGTATGCTCACGGAGCACGGTCATCGGGTGGTCATGTCACCGGTATTTGCGCCGAAGGCCTACCTGCCGGGGGATGTCCCGGTGCGGCCGCTGGAGGCCGCCGCGCACGATGCTGCGCTCATCATCGTCATGGGCGGCGATGGGACGATCCTGCATGTTGCAGTCACGCTGCGTGACCATCCGATCCCGATCATCGGCGTGAATTTCGGCGGCAAGGGATTTCTGGCCGGCCTGGAGGACGACGAGCTGGATATGCTGCTCGAGATCGCGGATGGGCAGTATACGGTCAGCCGACGCATGATGCTCGATGTGGAGCTCGTGCGCAATGAGCGGATCATCTGCACGCAGTCGGTGCTCAACGACGTGGTCATCCACGGAGGTCATGTGGACTGCATCGGCGTGACCGCTTATGGCGACGGCGTGCCCATCACGCGCTTCAACGGCGACGGCATCATTGTCGCCACGCCGACTGGTTCCACGGCCTATTCCATGTCGGCCGGCGGCCCGCTCGTCGAGCCGGAAAACGAGAATATCATCATGACGCCCATCTGCGCGCACAGTCTGGCCGGAAAGTCCTTTGTGCTTGCGCCCGGGCGGCAGATCACGATCGTGCCGGAGCGCATTCATGACAGGCCGGCCATCCTTGTGGCGGACGGCGGCGACAGCATCGCGCTCATCCGCGGCGATCAGATCCGCGTCCGCAGATCGGACAATTACACGCTGCTGGCCGATACCGGCATCCGCAGCTTTTATGAGACGGCTTTTGGCAAGCTGACAGACAGACTGTGAGGAGGGACGACGTGAAATCCACCCGACAAAATATCATTTTGCAGATCATTGCAGAGCAGGAGATCGAGACGCAAAACCAGCTCATGGATGTGCTGGCGCAGCGCGGTGTTCCGAGCACGCAGGCGACGCTGTCGCGCGACATTAAGGAACTGCACCTGACGAAGACGCTCGCGCCGAGCGGGAAATACCGTTACGCCGCACCGGCGGCGGACGAATTTCCCGGCTACGATGAGCGCCTGAAGAAAATTTTCCGGGAATGTGTGACGTCGTATGCCGAGGCGCAGAACATCATCGTCATCAAGACGCTGCCGGGCCTCGCCTCGGCTGCATGCTCCGCGCTCGACAGTATGCGCATCGACACGCTCATCGGCACGCTTGCGGGCGACGACACGGCATTTCTGCTCATGAAGGACAATACGTCCGCCGATGAGTTTTTCCACGAGATCGAAAAGCTGCTTTGAGGACACCGCAGGAGGTGAAGCGCTTTGCTGCGAGAACTGCATATTGAAAACGTCGCGGTCATCGAGCGGGCGGATCTGGAGCTCGGCCCCGGCCTGAACATCCTGACCGGCGAGACGGGCGCGGGCAAATCCATCCTTGTGGACGCCATGCACGCGATCCTCGGCGCGCGCGCCTCGCGCGAGCTCGTGCGCACCGGCGCCGAAAAGGCGGTCGTCTGCGCGACGTTCGATCCTGACCCGTGCCGGGACTGGTGCGAGGAAAACGAGATCGAGTGCGACGATGAGCTCATCATCCGCCGCCAGATCACGGCCGAGGGCAAGACGTCCTGCCGCGTCTGCGGCGTCCCGGTCACAACGGCGCAGCTGCGCACACTGGGCGCGCTGCTGCTCGATATCCACGGCCAGAACGACGGGCAGCACCTGCTCGATGAGCGGGAGCACCTGCGCAATCTGGACCGATTTGGCCAGTTAGAGCCGGAGCTCGCGCGCTATCGCGAGCAGTACCAGGCCTATCAGGCGCTGTGCAAGGAGCGTGACACGCTCTCGACTTATGAAAATGAAAAAGAACTGCTGACCGAAAGCCTCCGCCGCCAGATCGAAGAGCTGGAGCGCGCGGAGCTCAAGGCCGGGGAAGAGGCGGAGCTCACGGAGCGCAGCGACCTGCTGCGCAACTTTGAAAAGCTCTCGGAAGCGGTCGATCAGGCGTATGACCTGCTGGCCGGCCGGGACGATTCCGCCGCTGCGCTGGCCGGAGAAGCCCTGTCGGAGATCGAGCGGGCCGCCAACTACGCGGGCGAGCTCGCGCCTTTGCCGGAGGCCGTCAAGGGCGCGGCCTTCACGCTGCAGGACGCGGCGGAGACGCTGCGCGACTTCCGCGACGGGCTGGATTTTTCCGACGAGGAATTTGACCGCATCGAAACGCGCCTGTCGCTGCTCCGGCGTCTGGAGCGGAAATACAATACGGATGAGGCGGGACTGATCGACACGCTTGAAGCGGCCCGGACCCGGCTCGACCAGATCGAATACGCAGGCGACCGGCTGCAGAAGCTCGAATCGATGATCCAAAAGCAGGCGGAGCAGACGCGCGCAGCGGCGGCGGAACTGACGCAGGCGCGCCGGACTGCCGCCGCCGCGCTCGAGCGGCAGGTCGAGCGTGAACTGCGCGAGCTGTCCATGCCGTCCGTGCGCTTTCACGTGGAGATCACACCGCTCGGCGGTACGCCCGGATTTCAGAGTACAGGCGCGGACAATGTGCGTTTTTTGATCTCGGCAAATGCCGGAGAGGCGCTTGGGCGCATCAGTAAGATTGCTTCCGGCGGTGAGCTCTCGCGCATCATGCTGGCGCTCAAAAACGTGTTCGCTGAACGCGATGACGTGCCCTCCATGGTCTTTGACGAGGTGGATGCCGGTGTTTCCGGCGTGGCCGCTCAGCGTGTCGGTGAAAAGCTCGGTAAGCTCTCTATGGTCAAGCAGGTCATCTGCATCACGCATCTGCCGCAGATCGCGGCTATGGCCGATCAGCATTACCTGATCGAAAAACGCGAGCAGGACGGACGTACCCGCACGACGGTGCAGCTGCTCGACAGTGACGGCCGCCAGCGCGAGATCGCGCGGCTCTACGGCGGCGATCACATCACACCGCTGACACTGGCCAGCGCGGCAGAGCAGCTCGCTTCCGCCGATGCCTATAAACAATCGCTTAAGAAAGGTGAGAGAGAACCATGAGTATTCAGGAATCCGCCATTGCTTATCACGACAACGGCTTTAATTGCGCGCAGAGCGTGCTCGCAGCGCTGCAGGAAGAGACCGGCCTGGACGAAAGCACGGCAAAGCGTGTCGCGGCCGGCTTCGGCGGCGGTGTGCGCTGCGGTGAGATCTGCGGCAGTATCACCGGCGCCGTGATGGCGTTCGGCCTTGCGGCCGATCAGGCGACTGCCACGGCCATGACCAAGCAGATGACGCAGAGCTTCCGCGCCGAGTTTGGCTGCCTGCGCTGCCAGGAGCTCGTGGCGAAAAACGGCGGCAAGGGCCACTGCGCCCATATGATCGCTTGGGGCGCACAGCGCGCCGAGGAGATCCTCGCAGAGAACAAAGTGAAAGAATAACGCGCAAGGAGAGAAAACGATGACACTGTATGATGAACTGATCGCCCGCGGCCTGATCGCGCAGGTGACCAACGAGGAAGAGATTAAAAACATGATCAACAACGGCAAAGCCACGTTCTACATTGGCTTTGACTGCACGGCGGACTCGCTGCATGTCGGTCACTTCATGGCGCTGTGCCTGATGAAGCGTCTGCAGATGGCCGGGAATAAGCCCATCGCCCTCATCGGCGACGGTACGACGCTCATCGGCGACCCCTCCGGCCGCACCGATATGCGCCAGATGCTTACTGAGGAGACCATCAAACACAATGCCGAGTGCTTCAAGCGTCAGATGGAGCGCTTCATTGACTTCTCGGACGGCAAGGCGCTCATGCTCTACAATTCCGAGTGGCTCAAGCCGCTCAACTACATTGAGCTCCTGCGCGAGGTCGGAGCATGCTTCTCTGTGAACAACATGCTGCGTGCTGAGTGCTACAAGCAGCGCATGGAAAAGGGCCTGAGCTTCCTGGAGTTCAACTACATGATCATGC
>UMLK01000943.1_pt1 | contig 10951 bp, 7 predicted proteins | sample 1966541 | NCBI WGS metagenome assembly UMLK01 (sample SAMEA4836198, study PRJEB28245) | human gut metagenome | biome: gut microbiome; material: fecal sample | place: Denmark | collected 2008 | reverse complement strand
CGTCGTGCCCAAGTGATGGCTGCCAACGAGGTTCGCCGAGAGCTGCGCCATCACAAGGATGAGTTCTTTGAGCAGATTACCGAGCGTTTGCAAGCAGCCTTGCAAGACCTCTCTTCCCGACTGAGCGAGGAAGAGGGCTATGAGAATGCGCTCTTTTCTGAGGATGCCACTCGTGGCTTTGCTTTTATCGAATTGTGCCAGAAGCGATTCGATTGCATCGTCATGAACCCACCGTTCGGTGAGGGAAGTGAGCATACATCAAAATATCTCAATGATAACTATCCTGCTTGGAGCAAGAATTTGGTATGTGCGTTCTTCGACCGTATGCAGGAGATGCTGGACTACCAAGGTAAACTGGGAGCGATTTTTGATAGAACAGTAATGCAGCGAGCATTATATGAGTCATTTCGTAAACGTAATCTCTGTGGCTTTATCACAGCGTGTGCAGACACAGGTTGGGGAGTACTTGATGCTAACGTAGAAACATCTACATTAGTGATTGATAAGTCATGCTCAGATGTCAAAGGCGTATTCTTTGACTTGTTGGACGTAACTACTGAAGATAAGCCAGAACAACTGTCTGTTTTAGTTCGGACAAACAATAGAAACGAAAAAGCTAAATGGATATTTGAGGTTAAGTCTTTGGGCTTTACAAAACTTCCAAACACTGTAATTGGATATGATTTTGGTCCTTCAATAATAAATTTATTCTCAAATGATAATTTATTGCAGAGAGGGTTTGCTTCTCGTGAAGGTTTGCATTTCGCCATTGCTGTCCATTATCGTCTTTTTTATGAATTGAGTGATTCTTCGGATTATGTTTTAGCGGTTAATGGTGCTTCACATTCTCTATTTTGTATGACCCATAGGGATGTTGCATTATGGAATGATAAAAAAACAATAGTCCAAAGTCACCCGACATATAGAGGATGTCAAATTAATTATTTGGATTTTGTTGGTATTGGCTATGGAAAAAGGGGAGATATATTGGATGCTCACATACTTATAAAAAATGAGTATTTTTCAGGGCAATGTATGTCGATTCATTCTTTAACTCCGTCTCAGGCTATTTGTATTGATAGCTATTTAAATTCTATATTGTGTCATTTTACAATAAATTTATACACAGGACAACATAAGCGTCCTGGTTACGTAAACCTCCTCCCCATGCCCGATTACTCCACCCATCAATCCGATATCGAGCGCATCGTCAATGCCATCATCAACATCAAGCGCAAGTGGTTCAGCTTGGACGAGACCAACTTGGAATATCATGGCTTGATAGCACAGATGGATTTGACTGGCGGCATAGATGCCGCATTGGATAAGATGCAGCAAGAACTAACTGCTGACTATGAACAATATATCGAATTGGTGAAGGAGAATGACGACCTATGGATGGACTTGGCGGACATAGACAGAGACAGCGACTTCCTCCAGACACTTAACGAATATAAGCGTCGCCGCCCATACGAGGAACTGCTCTCCATAGACGGAGCCAGCAACTACAACATCATCGACAAGAAAGTGATGGCGCAAGAAATCGTGATGACACTTGTGGGCATGGCTTTCGGCAGATGGAACACGGCATACGCACGAGGTGAGAAAGCGGTGCCTGAGTTTGGCGACGTATTTGATGCCCTGCCATTCATGCCAGTGGTGAGCCAAGGCGATGAGCCATGCCCTGAGGCGTTGCATGTACCAGAAGACGGCATCATGACCAATGATGCAAACAGCCCATTGTGCCTTTCTGCTCATGTAAGAGAGGTGATGCATGAACTATGGGGAGATCGTGCCGACGATTTGGAGTATGAGCTTTGCTTGCTGATAGGTTGCAACAGTCTGCAAGCCTACCTGCAATCACCAACAGGCTTCTTCGACTATCACTTCAAACGCTATACCAAGAGTCGTCGCAAGGCACCTATCTACTGGCTCCTTGCCTCTGAAGACGGCAGCGTGGATTACTGGGTGTATTATCCAACGCTCAGCAAGAACACCCTGCCACAGCTCATTATCCACCTAAGAGAACAGGCTGAGCAAATTCGCACCACCCTCAATGCCGCCCTTGCCGCCCACGACAAGGCACAAGAAGCACAGCAGAGAGCCAAACAGGTACAAGTGGAAGGCATGATGGAAGAGCTGAACAGACTCCTTGCCGCCAGCTATACCCCTAATCACGATGACGGTGTGCCCGTAACAGCTGCACCTCTGTGCCATCTCGCAGCCAGCCGACTATGGCGACAGGAATGTGAGAAAAACATGGAGCAGTTGGAAAGTGGCGATTACGACTGGAGCCACCTTGCCATGAGCATGTATCCAGCCCGAGTAACCCAAAAGGCAAAGAAAGACTGGTGCATGGCACTGACCCACGGTTTGGAGCATCTCTGCGAGAACAAGCCCAAGGAGAAACGCTCCAGAAAGAAGAAGGACGAAGGCAATGAACCAACCCAACTTGCGTTATTTTAATCTGATAAAGAAGTAAGATATGGACATCAATCAAAAATATACCGATTTGCTGAAAAAGCAGATTGAGAGCATCAAGAAAGAATGTAGATACTTGGAATTTAAATCCAATTATCAAGAAGCAGACAAACTGGGTAGATATATCTCGGCTCTGTCTAATGGCGCATGTCTTGACCATCAGGACTATGCCTATCTGTATTTTGGTGTGGATGATGAAACGCTTGAGGTGAAGGGTACTACTTTTGATTGTTCAAAGGTAAAAGCTCAGGGAAACGAAGCCTTGGAACTATATTTGAGGCGTATGGTTGTGCCCAAGTTGAATTTTTCAATCGTAGAGTTCAAATATGAAGGGAACGTGCGTGTCGTCATGTTTAAGATTCCTGCGGCAGTCAATGAACCGACAACTTATAAGCAAAAGCCCTATATCCGTGTAGATAGTCATGTGACAGACCTGACTCCTTATGTGGATTGGATGCGCCAAATATATGTGTCTAAAAATGATTGGTCGGCGCAAATTATAGAGGACGCAACGTTGGAAGATCTCGACCCTGAAGCAATAGTAACAGCAAGGAAGGGATTTACAGAGAAATTTCCCCAGTTTGCCGAAGATATGGCAGATTGGTCTGATGCTGTTTTTCTTGATCGAGCAAACTTGACGCAAGATGGGATGGTGACACGTGCGGCAATGCTGCTTGTCGGCAAGAAGGAAAAGGCTTATAAGTTGGGACATATCGCCCAAATTGTATGGAAATGTTATCAAGGCGACAAAACCTTTGGCGACATCTTTACGATACCGTTTATCAAGAGTACATCAGAGGTGTTGGGATGTATCCGTAACTATCGTTTCAAGATTTATCCTAACAACTCATTGATTCCTGCAGAGGTGTGGAAGTATGACACTCGTAGCATTTTAGAAGGTATGCATAATTGCATCTTGCACCAAGATTACGTTTGCAATGAACGCATCCTTGTCATTGAAGACGATGACAAACTGATATTTGAGAATGCAGGCAGCTTCTATGAGGGTGATTACGAGGAATATATAATGGGGCTGAAAACACCAAAGCGTTATCGCAATCCTTTCTTGGCAAAGGCTATGGATAATATCAAGATGATAGACTCCAAAGGCTATGGTATTCATAATATGTTCGTTCGACAAAAAGAACGTTATTTGCCGATGCCATGCTACGATGACTCTGACGATTCGCATGTGGTAATGCAATTGCCAGGAAATGTCATGGATAAAAAATATAGCCTATTGTTGATGGAAAAGTCGGATATCAGTCTGACGGAGGCAGTATTGCTTGACCAAGTGCAGAGAGGCAAGAGAATTAGCGATAGTGCAATAGCTTTGTTGAGAAAGAAACGCCTCATTGAAGGAAGAAAACCGAATATCTTTATCGCTAAGAGTTTGGCACAAAAAACAGGGAAAAAGATAGAGTATTCCAAACACAAGGGACTGGAAGCAAAGTCGTGCGAAAGCCTGTTGCTGAATGCGTTGAAAGAGCATGGCAGATTGTCAAGGGCTGAAATCGACACGTTGTTGTGGAATGTGCTGTCAGACCAATTGGATGATTCTCAAAAAAAGACAAAGATTGGCTACATCCTTCGCAAATTGCATAAAGAGGGAGTTATCTGTAATGAGACTACTGGTAATAAGTCGTTTTGGTCGCTCGTAAATTAATCTGATTTTACGAGCGATTTACGAGCGATTTACGAGCGATTTTTACGGGGGATATAGAAAAATGACTGATATTCAGGTCGTTAGCAAAATCTCGTTTCGCAAAAATTACGAGCGGATTACGAGCGATGAGATTTACAAGAAAGCTGCAAAAAATACAAAAAGATGCGTGAGTACGGTGCAACGAATGAAAAGAATGTTCAAAGTGCAATTGCAATAATAAAATGTAAGATTTTACGTTTATTTCTAAGAAATGTTTTGGGCGATTGTTGCTTAAGGGCTAAAAACACTACTTTTGCACACATTATAACAACAATATGTTTAAGGTCACAATTTGTGGTTTTGAAAAATGAATATAAATATGACAGACATAACGGAAAAGACAGAAAACGGCGAACTGGTCACAAATCGTGACCAGTTGGTTGTCGTAGATAATATAGTCTCTAATAAAAGTAATTAGAGGACAGCAAGTTATGCTTGACAAAGACTTGGCAACGCCATATGGTGTAGAGACAAGAACTTTGAACCAAGCAGCCAAACGTAACATTCAGAGGTTCCCTTCTGATTTTAGGTTTTAGTTAACAATAAACTTTAAAAATTACGAATTATGAAATTTAGGTATAATGCCTTTAATCTTCCTTTTCTGAAGATAGGAGGTTTAAAGACAGAAACTTTGCGAGACATTTGGGAGAAAGAATCGGCGTGGCAATTGATGCGAGGTGGTATAACAATTTCGCAAATAGACACTTGTAATTCATGCAAGTTACATGGCTTTTGTAGCATGAGAAACTGTAGGATAAAGTCTTATTCTCAGAAATTAGGAGTTTTTGACAAGCCTGATAATTGTCTTATAGATAAAGTAGAATAATATGAGAAAGTATTTTGAATTACTAATAATGTTCTTAGGGTTATGCCCAATGCTGATGGCACAGAACATTCAAGGGGTTGTGACAGACACAAAAGGTATGCCAATTTCATTTGCCAATGTTGTGGAACTGTTACAAGCAGATTCTTCTTTCGTTAAAGGAACGGTTAGCGAGGAAGATGGTTCTTTCATGCTTGAAGATATAAAAACTGGCAATGTCATTCGAGTTTCTCTCATCGGTTATGAAACACAATATATAAATTATACGGGGCAAACTACCGTCACTTTAAAACTTCAGGAAAGCACCAACATGCTTGGCGAGGTTGTTGTCAAAAGTTCGTTGCCAAAGACCGTGCTGCGAGGAGAGGGAATGATAACAAATATAGAAGGCAGTGTGTTGGAGAAAACTTCCAATATGGAACAGTTGCTTTCACGCATTCCTAATGTGTCTGCCAAAGATGGGCAGATAGAAGTATTTGGTCGTGGCACACCTGTTATATTTATCAATGGTAGGAAGATGCAAGACCAAATGGATTTGCAACGTTTGCAACCAAGCGACATAAAGAAAATTGAAGTAATCAACAACCCTGGTGCACGATATGATGCCAGTGTGAAGAGTGTCATACGCATTACCACAAAGAAGACGCAGGGCGAAGGCTTCAGCTTTGACAACAAAACTACGTTTTCGGTCAATGAGGAAAAACGTTTGAGCTCATACGAATCGTTCCAAGGAAATTATCGAAAAGGAGGATTGGATGTCAATGGGTTCTTGTATGGTGCATATGCTCACACTCCAGAAAACAAACAGGTGACGCAATATTCATACATCACAGATACTTGGCAACAGAATATGAACGTCAATCAGGAATTCACTAACATCAACCCATACGCACGCTTGGGGGTAAGCTATATGCTTGGTGAAGAAAGCAATTTGGGTGCCAGCTTCAGCTACAATCGTTTCGCAAAGAACAATGGCGAAGGAACTCAGACGTTCAATATAATGCAGAACAATGTGCAGAAGGAATCTTCAACCGTTGATTATCTGAGTCCAGGTCAGTCAACGACTTATTCCGCCAATGCTTATTATGTTGGCAAGATAGGAGGACTGAATGTGGATTTCAATACAGACTATTATTGGTATGGCAAGAAGCAGTGGATGGACTTACACGAAACAGTGCTTGACGAATATCGCCAGACAGAGACGGAAAAGTCTGATGTCTGCTCTTATCGCAACAATCGTAACTATTTGTTGGCATCCAAACTTGTCCTCAGTATTCCATTGTTGAACGGCACTTTTTCGTTGGGCGGTGAATACAGTCATGTGAATCGAAAAAATCACTACCAAGTGGAGCCAGAAGTGGTTGATAACGAGAAAGAGAAAGTCAAGGAATCAATGACTTCGGCGTTCGTTGACTATAGCCGTAAATTCGGGCAACTGACGATGCAAGCAGGGCTTCGCTATGAATACATCGACTTTGACTATTATGACAATGAATTGTATATAGCAGAACAGAGCAAGACTTACGACAATTGGTTTCCGTCTCTGGCTCTCTCGCTTCCTGTTGGCAAGACACAGATGCAACTGACGTATGCCACAGACATCTATCGTCCAAGCTACAACGAGCTTAGAAGCGGTGTGCAGTATGACAACCAATACACCTACGAGTCGGGCAATCCATTCCTCGTTCCTTCAATTACGCACAATCTTGCCTACGGACTCTCTTGGGAATGGCTCAATCTGCAATTGGTTTATTCGCATATCTCAGATGAGGTTTGTACGATGACGCAGACTTATCGTGACGATCCGATGCAGTCACTCGCTCGCCCAGAGAACATCAATAGCTACAACTCTTTCCAAGCAGGACTGACGCTGAACCCTACCTTTGGCATTTGGCATCCAATATTGGAAACAATGCTCTATAAGCAATGGCTCAAGATGGATACGCATGTGGGCAATAAGCTTGACAATCCTGTGGCAGTTTTCCAACTTACCAATGCGTTTGACTTCAAGTTTCTGACGGCTTCATTTGTAATGACCGCACAGACCGAAGGTAATATGGGTAACAAATGTATCCGCCAAGGCTATTTCAATACAGATCTGTCACTCTACAAGTCGTTGCTCAAGAATCGCCTTACGTTGACACTTGACGTTTCAGATGTATTTGGAACGGGGAACCAACATCGCACATTTTATTCAGGTGCGCAAAGAACAATGTTATATGACCTAAATTCCACAAGTACCATTACCTTTAGCATCCGATATCGCTTTAACGCAACGAACAGCAAGTATAAAGGAACTGGTGCTGGTCAATCTCAAAAGAACAGAATGTAAAGTCATAAAACCAAAGCTTCGGAAAAATTAAAAATAAACTTGTTGCAAACAGAACGTTTCTCGGATTTTGTTTGTACTTTTGCCATGTCATTCGGAGATTTTGCTATACTTCTATTTGCAGCACTAAGGTAGGTGAAAAATCCGACATGGCAAAATCCTGAGCAACTTTTTGTTGCTCAGGTACTTGTAAAAATGCTAACTCATAGTGCTGCGGGAATTAGGACTAATATGAAACATTTATTGCTTATTCTAATGAGCATTATTGGCTTGGGCAGTGTGTCTGCTCAATCACAAAACGTAAAGTGTACTTATGCGGCAACTCATGTAATCTCTGATGCTGTAAAGAACATTGAGGATGCACACATTCGTGAAATGGTAATTCAGAAATTCCAGAATGACAAGAAAACGTTCACAATGCTTTATGCTGATGGAAAATATTCTTTCAGCGAAGGCTCCAATGGAGGTGATACTGGCATAAAGGTCGTTGGATTGACTGGAGATATTTATATCGACATGGCAAAGGATTCTGTGTTTGCACAGAAGTACATTGTTGACAAACTCTTCCTCATAAAGGATAAATACAAACCTTATGAGTGGACTCTCACTAACGAGAAAAAAACAATAAATGGCAAGGAATGCACAAAGGCTACAGCAACGGGTAGCATACCTGTCACCGCATGGTTTTGCACGGAGATACCATTGGGTGTAGGTCCGTTGGGATATTTGGGACTGCCAGGAATTGTGATGCAACTTGACACGCCAACTTATTCGTATGTCTTGCAAGAAATGGTCAATCTTAATGAGACTCCAAGTTTTGAGGTTCCGACAAAAGGCAAGGTTGTCTCACAGGAAGAATTCAACAAGCTGGAAGCTGAAAGAATTAAATCTCGTGGTGTAGAAGCAGGCAAGGTAAGAATTATTAGTATGTAAATGAAGTATAAACTCCATATTAAAACTATTGGCATACTACTATACTTGTTGTGTAGTAGTATGTTTTCATTTGCCCAAGAGCGAGTGTCCGGCAAGGTTATTGATGACAATGGAAAGCCAATAGCTATGGCAAATGTCATGCTTTATCCAGACAGCCTTGCCAAACAATCCATCCTGACATATGCCGTGACTGACAACAAGGGCATTTTCCATTTAAGTTCTATATCTGTACATCATGCATGGCTGCATGTGAAAAGCATAGGGTATGAAAGTCTTGTGATGAAATATGATTCATCGCAGTCATCATGCCTGATAACCCTTCATGCAAAATCGCAAGAGTTGGGCGAGGTCGTGGTCAAAGGCAATTACTCTGGCATAAAAACCAAAGGGGATAGTGTTATTTTCGATGTTAACCATTTCAAGACTGGTGCGGAGGAAAATGTCTCTGATGTTTTGCGGCGTTTGCCTGGCATGGAAGTGAGCGAGACCGGAAAGGTGAAATATGAGGGGAAGGCCATTGACAAAATCCTTGTCAATGGCAATGACGTGATGTCCACAGGTAGCGGAATGATGCTCAACGGCTTGCCTGCCGATGTGGTGAGCGGAGCCGAAATTCTGCGCAATTGGAATGACGGGACTCTCGCCAATTCTTTAAGAAACAGTGATCAAAGAACAGCCTTGAACATCAAGACATCAGAATCGTTGCGCTTCACCTCGAAGTTAGATGCAGGTGGAGGCATATTGAACAAGTATCAAGGCAAGTTAACTTCCTTGCTCATCGGTAAGAAAGGTTCGTTTTCTGCTGCTTTGTCATCAAACAACTTGGGCAAGGAAATTCTTTCCTTGGAAGATTACATAGGTAGCATCATGAATTTCGGCGGACTTTCATCAGGTGGCGTGAGCCAGATGCAAATTTCCGAGGAAGAGAGTGCCATGCTGACACCTCCTTCCAATGTGTATTGCAATGCAAACTCTGCCCTTATTCTAAATGGTGCGTATGCACCTTCCAACAAATTAGACATCAAGATAGGAATCTTGCTAAACAAGGCGAAGATGAATGCCTTTGACAGAAACAACAGTTTCTATTTCGCCTCTTCGCTTGAGACAGAGTACAACGATTCCACAGAGAAAGACAATGAGACAGGCTCCGCCAATGTGAGGATAAAGTGGCAACCGACAAACAAACTGGAGATACTTTCTTCTACGTTTGCTAAACTGTCCGACTATTCGGAAACTCAGCAAATGACATATTGGGGCAACAATAGCATGGATTTGGAAGAAAGCAAGAAACTGAACAATAAAGATTTAAGACAATCCGTACAAGTCACTGGCAGTTTCGGAAAAACATCTCTATATGCTTTGATGACCTTTGGACGCAAGTCGCAAGACGAGAAATTGAATGTTCTCAATGACAGTCTTCTGTTGCCTACTTACTATGTGCAGGAGGCTGGACTGTGTGGCATTCGTTCATATTTCTCAACAGAGAACTATTTATATGCTTTAGAAGCAGGTGGAAAATGGTCTTTGCCAAAAGGTTATAGTATGGCTTTTGCTTTTCGCCATGACTACAACAAGGACAAATTGCATGCGGAGGATTATTCTTTGGATGACAATAGTACAGAGGGCATATATAAGAAATTAAGCGGTTCATTCATCTTTGAAAAGACTACAGGACTGCTAAGATTCAAAATCAATGCTTCTTTAACAGGAAATAAATATGAACGTTCAACTGAGAGCACAAGCAGTTCCGTCAGGTTCAACTATAATTCATTGCTTCGACTAGTGTTCAGTCCCAAGAGCGAACTTATCTTAACTGGTAGCAGTGAGACTTCGCAGATAGAACTTAGTAAAATGGCAGACTTTCCTGTGCATCTAGCATACGACAGGATACAGATGCCATCTTCCATTCATTCACCATTTGTCAGCAAGGATTCATATTCCATACACTATCGTCTTATCAATAATTATAGCAATCTGTTGCTGTTTGTTTCGGGTATGTATTCCAAAACAAAGGGAGACGGATTGGCTGATGCCACACAACATGGAGTCACAAGAAAACAGACTTATATGGATGGGGGCAATGAAGAATGGATGTCTTTGCATGGTGTTGTAACCAAGGGCTTAGGACACTGGCCGGTAGATGCAAACGTGAAAGTGGCGTGGACCAATAGCTGTGTGGCAAGTTCATTAAATGGTATGAGGTTCAACACAAAGGTGAATGTGCCAAAGGGAGAAATCTACTTTACGACAAGGTTCAAATCAATATTCAATTTTGACATTGGTGGCTTGTACAAGAAAAGTATGTACACAAGTTACGCTGGTAAAGAACAAGACAATGAGCAGTACGAGGCGCATTTGTACACATATTTTAAATATGACCATTTCAAAGGATCTATAAGATATGCCATCAGCAAGACCAATGGAAGTGGCTTGGAACGAGTATCCAACAATGTTGGCTTTCAGCTTTCTTACAGTATGAAAAGACTCCAGCTCACTTTATCGGGTGACGAGCTTTTGCATTTGCACAAGAACAACTGGTTGAATATCAGCAGCTCCTCATATTCTACTACGACATCATATTATATGAGAATGCCTGGGTACTTGCTTTTTTCATGTGGATTGAGAATAGATTAAAGCTACCCCAGTTCGGGATAAGAAATAGTTCATAAAAAAGTTGGTA
>UMLK01021431.1_pt1 | contig 11097 bp, 6 predicted proteins | sample 1966541 | NCBI WGS metagenome assembly UMLK01 (sample SAMEA4836198, study PRJEB28245) | human gut metagenome | biome: gut microbiome; material: fecal sample | place: Denmark | collected 2008 | reverse complement strand
CCCGCGCCAATGCACGCCCTGCCGCCGCCTGCCGGGCATCGCTGCCCACCACCGCAAACCGCTTTGTCTGCCTCATGTCGTCATCTCCCCTTTTCCGCTGTGCACTATTCTATGCAGGAAGAGGAAACCGCGTGAGCGGAAAGATGCTGACCGGCAGAAACAAAAAAGCTCCCCCTTTCGGGGGAGCCGTCATCGTGCAGCGATGACTGAGAGGATTCTTATTTCAGCGCTTCTTCCAGCACCTTCAGCAGGTGCGGGATATCCAGCGGCTTTGCGATGTGACCGTTCATGCCCGCATTCAGGGCGTTCTGCTTGTCCTCCTCAAAGGCGTTGGCGGTCATGGCAAAAATGGGGATGCCCGCCTTGCGGGGGTCGGGCAGGGCGCGGATACGCCGGGTGGCTTCGTAGCCGTCCATCCGGGGCATCTGGATGTCCATTAAGATCAGGTCGTACTGCCCGGACGCGGACTGCTCCATCTTTTCCACTGCTTCAACGCCGTCTCCGGCGGTATCCACAAGGAAGCCCGCTTCCTTTAAGATCTCTATGGCGATCTCCCGGTTCAGGGCGTTATCCTCCACCAGCAGCAGGTGCTTACCGTCAAAGTCTGCCTTGGGCTGCAGGGCAGTCGTCTGCTCCGGTTGTACCCGGAAGGGCTCTGCCAGCACCTTGCGCAGCTCCGAGAGGAACAGCGGCTTTTCGCAGAAAGCGGTCACACCGGCGGCGCGCGCCTCCTCCTCGATATCCGCCCAGTCGTAGGCGGTCAGGATGATGATGGGGCAGCTGTCCCCGATGACCTTGCGGATCTGCCGCACGATCTCGATGCCGTTCATATCCGGGATGAGCCAGTCGATGATATACACGCTGAAAGCATCGCCCTGCTCCACGGCGTACTTCGTGCGGATGACTGCTTCCTTGCCGGAGATGGTCCACTCCGGCCGCATGCCGATCTTGGAAAGCATGGTGCTGACGCTCAGGCAGGTGTTGGTGTCGTCGTCCGCCACCAGTGCCCGCAGCCCTTCCAGCTGGGGCAGCTGCTTGATCTCCGCCTTCTGCCCGCTGAGGGGGAAGCAGAGGTTCACGATGAACTCGCTGCCCTTGCCCGGCTCGCTTTCAAGGGTGATGGTACCGCCCATCAGGTCTACGATATTCTTGGTGATGGAAAGGCCCAGACCCGTGCCCTGGATGCCGCTGACGGTGGAGCTTTCCTCCCGGGTGAACTCCTCAAAGATGTGCTTCTGGAACTCCTTGTTGATGCCGATGCCGTTGTCCTTGATGCGGAACTCATAATTGCCGCAGCCCTTGGGCGCGCCGGGCTTCTGAGCAATGCGGATGCTCACCATGCCGCCGGTGGGGGTGAACTTGATAGCATTGGAAAGGATGTTCAGCAGCACCTGATTCAGCCGCAGCGGGTCGGTGATGATGTCCTCGTCCACCACATCCATGGTGTCGATGAACAGCGCCAGGCGCTTGGAGCTGATATTGGGCTGGATGATGGAGCGTATATCGTGCACGAGATCCGGCAGATGCACCGCCTTTTCCTCGATCTTCACCTTGCCGCTCTCGATACGGCTCATGTCCAGCACATCGTTGATGAGGGAGAGCAGGTGCTGGCTGGAGGTGGAGATCTTTTTCAGGTAGTCCAGCACCTGTTCTTTATTATCAACATGGGTCGCCGCCAGCGAGGTGAAGCCGATAATGGCGTTCATCGGAGTGCGGATGTCGTGGCTCATGTTGAACAAGAACTCCCGCTTGGCGCGGTTTGCCGCTGCCTCGTGCCGGACGGCAAGCTCCAGCTTGCGGTTCTGCTCTTCCAGCTGGGCGTGATACTTCTGCTCCTGCTCCCTTTTTTGCTGCTCCGCAAGCTTCATGGAGCGGCGGCGCAGCGTTTGCAGCACTGCCACACAGATCAGATAGAAGATCAGTGCCGTCAGCAGTGCGCTGCTGAAATTGCGGAACACCGATTTTTCGTCGATATAGAGATACAGATCAAAATTCTGTCCGTTGCTGTACATCCCGAAATAGCAGCTGGAATTTGCCCAGTCGCGGGTGTGGGTCAGAATGTCGGGCGCACCGGCCTTGCGGATGCCCTGCACCAGCGGGCTGTTCGTGGTGTACAGTCCGATGAGGCTCGGGTCGTTTGCGGCGATCACCTTGTTGTCCTGCACGATAAAGATGGTGCCGCTGATGTTCTTCGGGTAGCCGTCCAGCACGCTTTGGATGGACAGGGCTGCCCCCTCCACAAACTCCGGCGGGGTCACCCGGTACGCCAGCAGCACAGTATCTCCCGCTGCGGCGCGGCGGGTAGCAACATCCACCGCCGTGCCATCCTGTAACAGAATGCGCTTGAGGTAGGTCTTTTGCGGGTTTTGCAGCACGTTCAGCGCGGCTTGCTCTCGCAGCGATTCCGCAAACTGCGCATAATCGATATTACAATCCGTATATTCGCACAGTGATTCTCCATTTTCGTCCAGCACGGCAATGCCGGTAAGCCAGAGGGATTCCGTTTCTTTCCGGAGGGCTTCGGGGTCGTAAATATCCAAAGCGTCATTTTCGGCCAGCTGCCGCACCGAGACCGCCATCCGGCGCAGCGACTTTGCGGTGATGGTATCGTTATATTTTTCGTAGCTGGTGGACTGCACCTTTACAAAGTTGATGGTGCGGTCAAAGTATTCCTCGGTAGCGCGCATGGACTCCCGCCCGGAGAAGAGGGTCACTGCCAGCAAAAGCAGCACGCCCATCAGCAGGTAGAGCGCCGCCACCCGCATATTGGGCGTGAACGTTTTCTTGTTACGGTTCAAGGGCGTCCACCTCCAGATATTTTTCCGGGTCCGGCAGATATTTGCCTACGATCTGCTTCATCGTGCCGTCGGCGCGCATGGCGGCAAAGGTCTCGGTCAGCTTTTCGTCCAGCCCGCGGGTGTCGTTCAGCGCAAAGGCCACGCCGATGCCGGTGACCAGCAGCGGCTCCTCCAGAATGCGGAAATTGGCATTGCAATCCTGCATATACTGCAAAATGGCGGCCTCGTGGGCGGCAATGGCGTCCACATAGCCGCAGTTCAGCATGGCGTACTGCACGCTGCGGTCCTCGGCGCTCAGCAGTTCACCAAACTGCGGGATGCGGGGGTCGGTGCCGCCGAGGAAGATTTCCTCCGGCTTGGTGGTGCTTTGCACCATCATGGTCTTGCCCGCAAGGTCGGCAAGCGTTTCAATGCCGCTGTCGGCATTGACCGCCACCACCTGACGGCTGACCATATACGGCCCTGCCCAGCGGTACAGCTGCTCCCGCCCATCCATGGAAAAGCAGCTCCAGATGCAGTCGATGGCACCGCTTTCCACAAGGTTTGTTTTCTGCTCCCAGTCAATGATCTCAAGCCGTACCGCATACCCCATGCGGGCAAAGGCCTCGGTGGCAATGTCCACATCAATGCCGGTGGGGGTGCTGTCATTGTTCAGGTAGATAAAAGGCGGGTAGTTATCGCTGCCCACCGTAAGCTCGGGCAGCGCTGCCGCCGCCTGCGTTTTGCTGCAGGCGGTCAGCCCGGCTGCCGCTGCCGCCGCGCACCCCTTTAAAAAGGTGCGGCGGGGTATTTTATGGTTGAATCGCTGTTTTGTCACGCGTAGATGTCCTCACATTACCATTGTAAAATTTCCTGCTTCAGTTCCCCCTGCACGTCCAGCAGGCACTGCCGCAGCAGCGGGTTGAAGGCTCCGCACTCGCCGTTCGTGATCATCTGGACAGCCGTCTCGTGCGGGAAAGCCTTTTTATAGCACCGTTCGCTGGTCAGCGCGTCATACACATCCGCCATGGAGACCAGCTGTGCGCTGATGGGGATATCATCGCCCTTCAGCCCGTCCGGGTATCCCCTGCCGTCCCAGCGCTCGTGGTGCCAGCGGGCGATCTCGTAGGCGGTCTGCAACAGCGGCTGGTCTGCAAAGCTTTCAGTCTTTTGCAGCATCTCTGCGCCCAGCATACTGTGGGTCTTGATCACCGCAAATTCCTCTGCGGTCAGCCTGCCGGGCTTGTTCAGGATGGCTTCGTCAATGCCGATCTTGCCGATATCGTGCAGCGCCGACGCCAGCGGGATGTTATCCTGCTGCTCGGGAGTCAGGTCGTAGCGGCTGGTCAGCTCCATCAGCCGGTGCAGCAGCGTCTCGGTGATGATACGGATGTGCCGCACATGAGAGCCGGACTCGCCGTTGCGGAACTCCACGATCTGGCTCAGCACACCCACCAGCACATCGGTGTTCTTTTCCCGCGCGCGGATCTGGTCAGACACCATCTGCACCAGCCGCCGCTGCTTGGCGTACAGCTTGATGGTGTTGGACACCCGGCGGTAGACGATCTTGGCGTCAAAGGGGCGGTTGACATAGTCGCTGGCACCCAGCTCGTAGGCCTTGCGGATGGCTTCCTCCGAGTCGTCACTGGAGATCATGATCACCGGCACGTCCTCGATGGTGTGGTTGGTGTTCATGGTGCGCAGCACCTCAAAGCCGTCCATGACCGGCATATTGATATCCAGCAGCACCAGCGAAATCTGCCCGGCGTTTGCCCGCAGCAGCTCCAGACACTGCTTGCCGTTCCCGGCTTCCAGAATGCGGTAGTCATCGCCCAGAATGCCGGCAAGCATCATGCGGTTCATCATGGAATCGTCCACCAGCAGGATCACGGGCTTTTCCCCTAAGACATCCTTCTGTGCAGCCAACCGGCTGTCCTGTGTGTCCACCGCCACGGCGTCCTTGTGGTTTTTGGCCTGATACATTATAAAATCTGCCCGGCGCACCACGTTCTCCATAGGGTCGGCAAGGGTCTGCATCGCGCCGCCGATGCTCAGCGACAGCCGGAAGTGGGGGTAGCCCGGCACCACCGTTTGCTGCACGGCGGTGCGGATCTGCTCCAGCTTTACCTTGAAATAATCCGCCGGGATGCCGGGCAGCACCAGCAAAAACTCATCGCCGCCGTAGCGGATCAGCAGATCTGTTTCCCGGATGCAGCTGCGGATGGCCTTTGCAACGGTTTCCAGTGCCAGATCTCCGGCGTGGTGGCCGTAGGTATCGTTGCAGATCTTGAAATCGTCGATATCCATCAGGGCGATGCCTGCCGGGCCGAGGTTATTGCGCACCACTTCCTCGTAAAAGCGGCGGTTGTAGGTGCCGGTCAGGGCGTCGTGGTTCAGCCGCTGCCGGTAGCTCTGTTCTTTTTCCATGTTCCGGGCAGTAGTCTGGTCAAACTGCGCCTTCTGCTCCTCCATCTGCTGCATCATCCGCAACAGGTTATGGTTGGCGGTTTCCAGCGCCTCCCGCTGGGTACGGTTCTGCTGTTCCAGCTTTTCCCGCAGTTCCATATAGGGGGTGATATCCGTGATAGTGCCCACGATATAGCCTTTGCCGTACCATTCCACCTGATTGGCAGCGTTGGTGACCCAGCGGTAGCCGTTTTTGCCCAGAATCCGGAAGATGCTGTCACCATTCTTGGCGTAAGTCGCGCTGTTTTCCGCATTCCGGTAGCGCAGCCCGGTCGCCAGATCATCCGGGTGCACCAGCGCGGTGTAGCGGTTATCGAACCTTGCCGCAAACTCTGCCCGCCCCCAGCCCAGTATCTCCAGAAAACGGTCGCTGATATAAACAAACGGATAGCCGTTTTCAGGGTCCTCTGCGCAGCAGTGAAAGCCGCCCGGTATATTCTGTGCATAGCGTTCCAGCCGCAGAAATCCTTTTTTTATTGTCTCGTCTGTTTCCATTTTACCTTTCCTGCCTTTTTCTCCGCGCGCCGCAGCACGCAGTACCCCCTGTTACCGCAATTTCAAACTTTACCTTCCTGTACACCCTGCTTTTGGGCATACTGTAACAGTGTAATTCTATTATCAAAACTGCCTAGATGCAAGCATTTTTTGCCAGTTTTGCCAATGGAAAGGAAACAGTTGTTCCCCTTTACGCCCCTTCCCGTGAAAAGGGTACACCGGAGTGTCCGCAGACGCTCCGGTGTACCGAAAAAACAAATCATTTTTCCGCTGAAAATGCCCAGAGCAAAGCGGAGGGCATTCCCAATCGTTCCGCGCAGCAAAAAAGCCGCCGCACAAAAAGTGCAGCGGCTTTGCGGGGCGTCACCTCACAGCCAGCGCTCTGCGATGATCCACCACATACCGGGCAGGTTGATCCGACCCAGCAGATGCTCCAATACGATCAGCATGGTATTCTCCTTTCAGACCGTCCGTTTCAGCCGAACAGCCCCTTCAGTAAAAACAGAAGCAGCTTTGCAAAGCTGCCGCCGCCCAAAAGGCTGAGCAGCGGCCCAAGGCCTTGAAACATGGAAGGTTTGCTCCTTTCGTTTCATTCCGTCCCGACTGCTGCCGGGTGCCGGTCTGCTTTATATACGAACCAGCCCGCCGCAGGATTGCAAATGCCGTGGTGGTAAATATTGGGAGTAATGCAGCTGCCGTCTGCCTTTACGACCCCTTCCCGTGAAAAAGTTGCTCAGAAACGCCCGCAGGCGTTTCTGAGCAACAAATCAAAAATACTATTTCCGCTGAAAATGCCCATAGCAGCGCGGAGGGCATTCCGAATCGTCTTACTTAAAACGCTTCCATGCCGGGGTAGACGGCGCTTTCGCCCAGCTGCTCCTCAATGCGCAGCAGCTGGTTGTACTTTGCCACACGCTCGGTGCGGCTGGGTGCACCGGTCTTGATCTGGCAGGTGTTCAGCGCCACCGCCAAGTCCGCAATGGTGGTGTCCTCGGTCTCGCCGGAGCGATGGGAGCTGATGGCATTGTAACCGGCCTTGTGCGCCATTTTGATGGCTTCCAAGGTCTCGGAGACAGAGCCGATCTGGTTCAGTTTGATCAGGATAGCGTTGCCCGCACCCAGCTGGATGCCCTTTGCCAGACGCTCGGTGTTGGTCACAAACAGGTCGTCGCCCACCAGCTGTACCTTGCCGCCCAGCTCGCGGGTCATCTGCTGCCAGCCCTCCCAGTCCTCTTCGTCCAGACCGTCCTCGATGGAGATGATGGGGTACTTTTCCACAAGACTCTTCCAGTGCGCGATCAGCTCAGCAGAGGTGAACTCGGTGCCCGCCTTAGGCAGCTTGTAGAAGCCCTTGCCCTTGGGGCTCTTCCACTCGGAGGCGGCGGCGTCCATTGCCAGCATAAAGTCCCTGCCCGGCAGATAGCCCGCCTTTTCGATGGCAGCCAGAATGGTCTCGATGGTCTCCTCATCGCTGGAAAGGTTGGGTGCAAAGCCGCCCTCATCGCCCACGGAGGTGGCCAGCCCCTTGGACTTCAGGATGGCAGCCAGCGCATGGAACACCTCGGCGCACCAGCGCAGCGCTTCCTTAAAGGAAGGTGCGCCCACCGGCATGATCATGAACTCCTGCGTGTCCACGGTGTTGGCGGCGTGTGCGCCGCCGTTCAGGATGTTCATCATAGGCACAGGCAGGCGGTTGCCGTTTACGCCGCCCAGAAAACGGTACAGCGGCATTTCCAGCGAAGCGGCTGCTGCGCGGCAGGCTGCAATGGACACTGCCAGAATGGCGTTTGCGCCCAGATTGGACTTGTCCTTGGTGCCGTCTGCCTTGAGCATGGCAGCATCCACGGCGTAAATGTCGGAAGCATCCATGCCCACCACTGCGTCCGCGATGACCGTATTGATGTTTTCCACCGCCTTGGTCACGCCCTTGCCCAGATAGCGGCTCTTGTCGCCGTCCCGCAGTTCCAGCGCCTCAAACTCGCCGGTGGATGCACCGGAAGGGGCGCAGCCGCGCGCCACAGTGCCGTCCGCCAGCGTGATCTCGGCCTCTACGGTGGGGTTGCCGCGGGAGTCCAGAATCTCGCGGCCAACAACAGCTTCAATTTCCAGATAATTCATCTTGAAACCCTCCTGAATATCATTTTCTCTCCCGTACTGCCCGGGCGGGCAGACGGGGAACTGCTCTATTTAGATAGTTATATATAACTAACTGCCAATATCCTACCACGCTTTGCACCCCGGCGCAAGAGCCGGTGCGTATGTTTGCAGACCTAAATTTTTAACGGGAACGCAAACCGCCGTGGAAAACCCGTTTACAGTCTGCCCTCTTGCGGCAGCGGGGATACGTTATGCTTACCATGTGTTTTTTATATGGCAGATATGCCAAAAATTTTCTTTACTTTTTGGCGATTCGGTTCTATACTGGTTGCGGCGTTTTCGCTGTTTTCCCATTTATAGTCGTTATAGAGGAGGATTTTTGCAATGAATAAGGATCTGACGGTGGGCAAGCCGTCACAGGTATTGTGGCAATTCTGTCTGCCCATGTTCGGCAGCATCATTTTCCAGCAGTTGTACAACATCGCGGATAGTCTGGTAGCGGGCAAGTTCATCGGTGAGAACGCGCTGGCTGCGGTGGGCAACAGCTACGAGATCACCCTGATCTTCATCGCCTTTGCCTTTGGCTGCAACATTGGCTGCTCGGTCATCGTGTCCCGCTACTTTGGCGCAAAGGAATACCGCGAGATGAAGACCTCGGTCTACACCTCCCTCATCGGCTCTGCCGTGCTGTGCGCCGTGCTGATGGGCATCGGTCTGTTTGGCTGCGACGCCCTGCTGGAGCTCATCAACACCCCGGAGGAGATCCTTGCAGATTCTGCGCTGTATCTGGATATCTACGTTCTGGGCCTGCCCTTCATGTTCTTCTACAACATTGCCACCGGCATCTTCTCTGCCCTTGGCGACAGCAAGCCCCCCTTCTACTTCCTTGCAGTCTCTTCTTTGTCCAACATCGGCGTGGACATCCTGTTTGTGGCAGGTTTCAAGATGGGCATCGCCGGTGTGGCATGGGCTACCTTCCTGTGTCAGGGTGTCAGCTGCGTGCTGGCCATGGTGGTGGTGTTCCGCCGCATCCGCGCTTTCCACACCGAGGGTCATGTGCAGCTGTTCTCGTGGAATATGCTGGGCAAGGTGGCCGTGGTGGCTGTGCCCAGCATTCTGCAGCAGAGCTTTGTCTCGGTGGGCAACATCATCCTGCAGAGCATCATCAACACCTTTGGCGCCAGCGTCATTGCAGGCTATTCCGCCGCCGTCAAGCTGAACAACATGGTCATCACCTCCTTTACTACCTTGGGCAACGGCATCTCTAACTACACCTCCCAGAACATGGGTGCAGGCAAGATGGACCGCGTGAAGGAGGGCTTTGGCGCAGGCCGCAATCTGGTGTGGCTGTTGTGCGTGCCGCTGGTGGTGCTGTACTTCTTCTTTGGCCGCTTTTTGCTACTGCTGTTCATGAACGACCCGCAGGGCCCTGCCATTGACACCGGTATGCTGTTTTTGCGCATCCTCTCTCCCTTCTACTTTGTGGTGTCGGTCAAGCTGGTGGCAGACGGCATCCTGCGCGGCTGCGGCCTGATGGTGCGGTTCATGATCGCCACCTTCACCGACCTGATTTTGCGCGTGGGCATTGCCGCCGTGCTCAGCGCCACCGCGCTGGGCTCCACCGGCATCTGGATGGCATGGCCTGTGGGCTGGTGCATCGGTACGGCGCTTTCCATGGTGTTCTACGTCACCGCCATCCGCAAGGCACTGGCAGAGCCGTTGGCTGTTGCCGAGGCTGAGGGACAGGCCGCCGAAGTCCGCGCCGAGGCCGAATTTGCCGCCGACGCCGAGATGGAGACCCTGTAACCATTTTGCAACCCGTGAATCCATTTCACGTCACAGATAAACAAAATGAACAATTTGAAATAGTGCACAAAATCGCGCTTTAATTTTTGTATAAAGTATCAACAAAGCCGAGAAAATGCGCCCAAAAGTATGGACGGTTTGTGAATTGCGGATTTGAACCCAGATAGCTATAATAACAGACAAGAACAGAAGCAAGGCCGCTTTAGAGGGGAAGGGCCTTGCTTCCGTTTTTATCAATTTACTTTATAGAACACTCCGGAGGAGGAGATTTTTATGAAAAAGATGATCACTCGTCGTCAGTTCATGGCTGCTGCCGGTGTTGTTGCCGCAGCAAGTGCTCTGACTGCCTGCGGCGGTTCTTCCGCAAGCACGGCCGCTTCTTCTGCAGCCGGTTCCGCTGCTGCTTCCGGCAGCACTATCAAGGTGGGTGTGATGGGCCCCCTGACCGGTGACGCTTCCGTTTACGGTCAGGCTGTTGTAAACGGTGCCAGCCTGTACATGAAGCAGGTCAATGCCGATGGCGGTGTCAACGGCAAGCAGCTGGAGATCATCGCCATGGACGAGCAGGGCGATGAAACGCAGGCTGTGACCTGCTTTACCAAGATGGTGGATCAGGGCATCACCGCTCTGGTAGGCGATGTAACCACCGCTCCCACGCTGGCTGTTGCCGCCGAGAGCGCCGATTACAATATGCCTATGGTCACCGCTTCCGCTACTGCCGAGGCTGTTACCTACGATGCCGAGACCGACACCGTGAACGGGAATGTGTTCCGTGCCTGCTTCACCGACCCCTTCCAGGGCGTGAAGATGGCAGATTACGCTTACGAGAAGCTGGGCTACACCAAGGCAGCCGTCATCTTCCTGAAGGGCAAGGACTACAACGAGGGTCTGGCCGAGAACTTTGCCAAGGAGTTTGAGGCAAAGGGCGGCACCGTCGTGGATCAGGAGAGCTACTCTAAGGGCGACGTGGACTTCAAGACCCAGCTGACCAGCATCCTTGGCAAGAACCCCGAGATGGTGTTCTGCCCCAACTACTATCAGGAAGTGGGTCAGATCCTGGCTCAGGCTGAGAGCATCGGCTTGACCGTTCCCTTCCTGGGCGGCGATGGCTGGGATGGTCTGGAGGGCTACGCCACCGCCGACCAGCTGAAGGACTCCTACTTCTGCGCCTGCTACGCTAAGGGCTCCAGCACCGCGTTTGAGGATGCCTACAAGGCTGAGTACGGCGAGGCCTACCCCAACGGCTTTGCACCCTTGGGCTATGATGCTGCCATGACCGTCGTGTACGGCATCAAGGCTGCCGAGGAGCAGGGCCTCGAGGCCGGCTCCGACGAGTACAAGCAGGCCGTCATCGATGCCATTGCCGGCGGCACCATCGAGGGCATCACCGGCACCTTTACCTTCGACGAGCACCACAACCCCGTCAAGAGCACTGCCATCCTGACCTATGTGGACG
>UMLK01028699.1_pt1 | contig 11181 bp, 10 predicted proteins | sample 1966541 | NCBI WGS metagenome assembly UMLK01 (sample SAMEA4836198, study PRJEB28245) | human gut metagenome | biome: gut microbiome; material: fecal sample | place: Denmark | collected 2008 | reverse complement strand
GATATCCCCGTTTTGGGTGGGTGGATATCCTCCGTTTTCAGCAGATCAATGCAAGCACCATGTTCTATGCCACACCCACTAAGGTCAATATGTTCTGCACAAGTTTGAATTATAAAACCATAACTATTAGCTATAGACACAAATGATTTAGCGAGAATTTGAATTTCCGCATCACTAGGCTCTCGTATATTCAATCTTGACGTATTAGTTTGTACTCTTTTGTACAAATCTATAAAACTTATCACACATCTATTGGAAAACCCAGATAATCGTTTAGCGATCTCCTCAAAATACCGAATATGATAAGCAACATCCATTCTATCAGACAAGAAAATAGGATCATATCGCCATATCACTTTTTCTGGGCCTATTTTATCAGACAACTCACGAAAAGTATCAAAAACACTCCTTTTCAGTGGTACTTCCTCCTCAATATGCTTATCATAAGGATTTACAGTAAATTGAAAATAGTATTTATAACCAGACAACTCATCCAATCGACCTATCATTGCTCTTGGATTTTTCGTCCAAAACACTATACAATCCACCACACTGGGGCGAATGTCAATTCTACTAATCCGATGAATATTCATCGGATTACGCACATCTACAAACCCAGCCTTAATTCGATAAAAAAACCAATCGGAATAAAAAGCTGGTATATCCGTCCTTCTACTAACACTAAGTATCATTTGTGCTTTAAAACAATAAATACCTGTTTGGACCTACAGCGCGAATTACACTTCACAACCCTATTCTTCTCACTTAAGGGAAACACCAAGTTGTCACTCCGATAAACTTTCCATTTACACCCTCTAGCATAGTTATCACTAGGGAAAGCATAGGCTATACACCTTATTGATTCGAGACTATTATTACATAATGTTGCATTTTTAAGCAATTCTACCAATCGAATTACCATCTGAAATCCAGAATTCAAGCGATTGTCATTCCCATAAAATCTTATATCATTAAAAATGATACTGCGCACTCTTTTGTCAATACAGAAATCCCGAATATCCTCTAAAAACTTTTGTTTTTGATTTGACGTCTGGAATTTCACGGCATCAGACAACAAATAGTTCAAAATCAATATATCTACGTTTTTACCACCTTGCCAATCACAGAACATATCTGTCGTATAAAAGTTGATGGTATGGGGAGAATTCGCAAACACTTCTTTACTCAGACTTTGTACATCATTCCATACTGGGCTTTGATCATAACCTTGGTAATCTAACGTAAAGTTTGGAGCTACATCCTTCCATGCCTTTATTATTCCAAACACTTCTGAACCTGGGCCACACCCTAAAGATGCACAAGTCACCCTTCTCGTTTTATTATTAGGATAACGTTTTAACAACAGTGCTATTTCTGATGCAAATCTATTAAAAAACTGCAAGACATAATGATAAGTAATCTTTTTACAACTATATGTAAATCGCGGCTGGTCAAATTGAATATGCTTCAAACACGCCGTACAATCACCTTCTTCACATTGGCAAGCCTCACAAAAACGATTCAACGTACAGCCCTCATCACACTTCTGTATTTTTATATAGGTATCATAACACCTTGCTATAAAGTCATCAAATTCTTTCATATTCCAACAAATAATACTTTATACCACATATTCGCCACCTCGTCGCCCCCATGTGACATTTTTCACTCTATACCTTAAAATGCCGAGGTTTTAGCATTTTTGCAAAGGTTGTCCATATAAAACCAGACACAAAACTATCGCTGTAGCAAAGTCGATGCTTCCAACGATTGTGCCAAAAGCGCCTTGGTTTTACCCAAAGACCACTCAGGAGAGTTCCATCTTCATGTTCTGAGAATTCCGGAGACAGTATATCGCCCAGTACTCGACAAACTAGACCTTCATCTTTTTCAAAATCATGAAAAAAGTCCTGTCGCATCCCGAGATATTTCACACCAATCGTACTAAAAATACTCGCAAGGCGTTTTAATCCATATTTTCTAAATCTTGAACACAACAATTCCCAATCAATGGAGTCATGGTGCTTGCGAATAAACAACAACCAATCAAGAAGATGCCGAAGGGTAACTTCTGTGGAGGCAAAATGTCCCGAGCAATGTTTCAATATAAACAAGGCATTGAAATCATCAGAAGGATAGTACAAGTTCTTACATTCATCCCTTTGAACATATGCTTGTGAAACCAAAAACTTAAACAGTCTTTCCATTTTGTGACTTGAAAAGTGGTCATAAGCGTTGATAAAATCAAAATGATTCTCAACAGATATACCTCCGTAGGTAAATACCGTATGATGATGGTGCGTGTTATCAATTATTATGTTTAACTTCTCCTTCACTACTTTATCCGCTTCTTTCCATACTCCTTTCTTACCAAACGCAGGGAACATGCCCATTCGCCCCAAAAAAATATCAATATCTCCAACAGGTCTATGTTCTGGTATAGGCCAACAACTAGAAAGGCCATAGCCTTTCAGAAGCATCATCATGTAGCCATTTTCAGCATAAAAGTTTGCCAAGTTGTGGATTTCATTTTTATGCCTTTGGTAGGCTTTCTCCATAAGTACCACCTGAGCAATTGCATTATAAAGTGTTGCCCCTGTTGGGCGTTTTTCTTTCGGCAACGTGCTTATAGCATCCATAACTATTGCCAGCACACCTTGTCGAGCAGCCAAGGCTGTCACATCTGGCCAGTTGACTGCATCAAAAACGCTCAAATCAAGTTTGTAGTCATCGTTTATGGCCCTTGCTACAAGCTTTAATAGAATTATTTCAGATCGAGTCACGCTCTTATTATTATATTTTGAAGTTTTCTATTACATCCATTGGTTGCCATCCTAATTGACGTTTGGCTTTTTCGTTACTCCATGTGTCCGAAGTAACAATTTTCTCCAAACGGGAAGAATTGATAGGGAAGAAAGAGAACACGTCGCCGATTACGGCCAAGCATTTCGCCATCCAATAAGGAATGCTAATAGGCTTTGATTTACCAAGTTGTTTGGCTATAGTTGCTTCCAATTCTCCAAATGAAGGGTTATAGTCATCACATACATTATAAACTCCACCTTTCTTCGCAACAAGAGGGACTAGACGTGCAATGTCATCCACCATCAAGACGCTCTTTCTAGCCTTACCTCCAGCAATACTAAGATATGCGCCTGTACGAATGCCGTTAATCATTGCCCCCAAATTTCCGGGGGCACCCTTACCTGCCAATAAGGATGGACGTAGAATACCAAGAATTACATTATGCTTGTTGCACCATTGCGTAAGATATTCTTCAGCTTTTATCTTGCTGTCAGAATAAGGCGAGTCGCCTACTAATGAGCGACTGTCTTCTGTATCCATATTTCCAGGTTTATCTCCATAGACATTCATTGTCGATATGAATATAAAAGCTTTGGGTACGCCCACTTTTTCCAAGGCTTCACATAAGTGGGTTGTTCCAGTGAGATTAACGTCATAAAACGCTTTTTTCTCAGCTTCTGTCTTTGGATATATATGTGCTTTACCTGCAGCATGAAGAACTATGTCATAACGTCCGGGCAGTTCGGGTATATCAGACACGAAATTCGCTTTTATCATATCTGCATCCATAATGCCAATAGTTGTTACTTCATAGTTTTCATCTAATATGGGTTTTATGTTTCGTCCGAGGAAGCCAGTTCCTCCTGTAAATAAAAGTTTTTCCATATAAACAAATTATAATTGAACATTACTGATATATATAAGGTCGGATGGCATTGGACCACTTATCATAGTGCTTGGGGAACAAGTGAACACCATCTTTAGTGTATGTTTCTTTAAGTTCACCATCTGCCCCTACATACAATCTATATAAATCAATATAAGTACAATGATATTTTTTGCACAAAGAACGGGCAATCTCATTAGCTTTTATCACCTTTGAATTAGGAGCATAATTCCCTTTTCCTACATAATGGTTTGTAGGGAGTACACTCTCTACATAAACATTGGTATTGGGAAGAGAATCCGTAATAGCAGACAACAAATTATCGTATCTTTTCTTATATTCCTCTAGGTCAATATGAACAAGATCATTTGTACCAGCCATTATAAAAACTTTCTTTGGATTTGCAGCAGTTAACATGGAAACTCTTCTTTGCATTCCTAGCATATTGTCACCAGAATATCCAAGATTAATAATTTTCTTATCTTTAAAAACCTGCTGAAAATCACTGCCTCTCGTAATTGAGTTTCCGAAAAATGCGACATCAAAATCAATGTGCAACTTTTCTATCGTATTTGTCCATCCTTTTCTAGCCCAATAATCTGCATGCGCTTCATCTTCTAGCTCCATTATACCTCTTCGTTCGAGCGCTAATCTTAGGACGTAAGATTCCTTCTCTATTTTATAAATTACCCCCCCCGAAATGAAGATTACACCTACCAATATCAAGTCTCAAATAACATTTTTTTCATGACTATTACTTAAAATCATCCCAGTTCTTAATCACCTCATCCCAAGGACCACGATCTTCCTTGTCATAGATATATACACACTTGGCATCTTTAAAGTCACGGAGCCATTCTGCAATCGAGCACATACCACCTTCTACTCGTTTCGAATAATCGATGACTTCGCTCATTGATGTAAAAGGTTCAAACTCCTTGCGGTCTGCAGGGTCGATATATCCATTCTCCATACCTTTTATCCAAAGATAAGGCAAAGGCATACCTGCAAATTTACAAGTTGGATTCCAAGCAGAAGCCCTGAAGTTTGTTTCCATAAAGTAGAAGGTTCCATCCTTGTCTATCAAGAATTCAACTTCAAACACACCTTCAAAGCCTATCTCTTCAAACATTGCCTGAAGCTTAGCTTCCATATCTTTGTCCTCAAACATCTTCACATCATGATAAGGACTATAATAACCTTGGATAAGGTACTTCCACTTCAATTCTGTGATAATTTGCATCTCCTTTCCTTTGTTGATACAGTAGCCTTCTAATGCCATTTCATTTTGTTTATCTACGAAATGCTGAATCATAATCAGAGGACTTTCTATCTTAACAATAGCCTCTTTCAGTTCCTTTTCATTTTGACAGATGTATACATCTCCTTTCCAAGAACCAGAATTAGGCGAAATGTCTTTAGTTATAATTGGATACCACAGATTTTCAGGAAGCTTATCTTCCTTACTGATGACATAGCTATCGAGTACGTTAAATCCGTATTTCTTAGCAAGTTGCTGAATATTGTACTTGTCCATGAACTCGTTGATTCGTCCCGTACGGCCAGCATTATAAGTTATAAACTTATCTTTCCATTCATCGTAGTGCTCATCAAAATAGCCTACAGACTTATCATCTGAGAATACGATATATGGTTTTTTACCTGTTTCTTCAGCAAGATTGCCATATTTCTCTATTAAGAGATTAAAACCATGTGGTACAGAATCTACACGGTGTAATTCAGAGATATATTTACTCTTTGTCGCAACCTCATATCTGCGTTTTACAGAAATGTATACAGGATTGATACCATTCTCTCCAAGAGCGCGAATCATATTAAGTGGGTTGTAGTGTTCCAGTGCAAAAACAATGCACAGGTGACCGTTGTATTGATTGTTCATTTTCTAATTAAATGCTTAAATGTTAAAAATCAATTCTTAGCTTCGTCCTTATACACATTTTTCCCAAGAACGACTGTAGATATAATACGAAAAAAAGTTTTTACGTCAAGCACTAAAGACATGTCATCGACATACTGTGCGTCCATTTCAAATTGAGTTTCACGGTCTGCTGTAGCACGCAAGTCAAGATCTACAGTGCAGAACATACCTGGAAGCGCATCATATCGGTGTGCATAACGCTTGTTATTCTTATAAGGGGCAAATTCAAAATCCAAAATCGGACGAGGTCCGATAATTGCCATCGTACCATTCAGGATATTGAACATCTGCGGTAACTCATCTAAACTTGTACGGCGCAAAATAGCCCCTACTTTTGTAATACGGCTGTCACTTTCAGAACTAGCAATGCCCCCCTTTTCAAAAGCACCTTGACACATTGTCCTGAATTTGTAGCAAGTAAATGGTTTCATGTTCTTGCCCATTCTAATTTGCTTAAATAGAGCAGGACCTTTACTGTCGCATTTGATGATGAGAGCAATGATAATCATCGGTATAGCACATACAATAAGTCCACATAAAGCCAAAGCGATCGAAATAAATCTCTTAAAAAAACGTCTATACATCTGTTACACAATTAGCCTTCTTGATTAATTTTTGTCTATTCTGATAAAAGCATTCCTTTATATACTCTGCATCAAAGTCATTTTTAACCGTTGTATATACATTGTCTGACATCGTTTTATATTCTTCTGATGTTTGAGATAATGCTTTACTCATTGATTCAAAGAGCGTTTCGACAGACTTTATTTCGCAAACGAAACCAGTTTTGCCCTCTATAATCAAATCGATCATTCCATTTATCTTTGTCACAATAGATGGAACTCCGAGTGCACCAGCCTCAAGAATAGTATTCGGAAACCCTTCTCTATAACTTGGGAGGACAAAATAATCGCTAGCCGCTACATACCTTTCCGGATCGGATACGGAACCTGTGAAAACTACATTATCCATAGCTTTCACCTTTTCAAGCAAGTCTTGATCTAAAGAATCAATTTCATCTGGAGCACCCAAAATAAACAGAAATGTGTCTTTGCGATTTATTCTAAGGAATGCCTCCATCAGTTCGTTAACGCCTTTTTGAGGTACAATACGACCAACAAAGCTGAAAACCTTAACATCCTCTGGTATTTGAAACTGCTTTCGAATTTCCTCCCTCCATATTGCTTTCTTTTTAATATCGAAGCGTTGCAGACTCACACCTTGAGCACTACCTTTTCCAAGTACTACTCCTTTATTCGGTTTAAAGAGGCCTTCGCTGATAGCCCATTCCCTATTTAAATGACTGTCTGGTTGTACACTTGTAGAAAGTAGACACGTGAAATACTCCATAAATTTGAAGAATTTTAACTTAATACCAGCATAATCGGTATATGGAACACCCCATTGACAGAAGATTCTTACAGGCACGTGTGCCATCCAAGCCGCAATTGAAGCGTACAAGCCTGCATTTGATGATGCATACTGAACAATATCAAATCTCTGTTGTTTAAATATCTTGTATAGCCTATAAGTACACTTTATCACTTCTATAGGTGACACTGCACCTCTACCCATTTCCACAGGAATGTAGGTTATAGGCGCAATAGCATCATTACTGAAGTTGTCACAAGGTTGACAAATTAGATAACAATCATAATCCCTTTCTGCTACATAGGAAAGAGTTGGCACCATTATTTTTGCAGTACCAGGGCGAGTGGTTATTCCACAAATCTTTATTTTGCTCATCATTTTATTACATTTCTAATCTTCTTTTGCAGAAGGAGTGTAGTAAGTTTAAGTCCAAACAGCTTATATACAAAGTTCACTTTCTTCACTTTAGGATCTTGAGTATATTTCAACAAGTACTTATATTGCTTCAAATACTCGTATTTTTCTTTCGCTATTTGTTTGTCTAAGAATTGTAGATAGCCGAGTATAATGCTATACTCATATGCTAGAAACGACAGAATACAGTCTTTAGCTTCTTTGCTAAACGAACGTTTATTAATCTTTTGCAACTCAGTCTCTACAATATTTATAAGGCTATCAATATTTCTCTGACCGATGTTGTGCGTAATAGAACCTGTCACTCCCTGTCGATATGCATACACGTTTAAGTTTACAAACATACACTTCTTGCAGCAATCCAACAAATTGATAAACCAAGGGATATCTTCTGAAAGCTGCCCCTTAATGAATGTTAGATTATTGTCTACAACAAACTGCCGTTTCATCATTTTCATGCAAGCGCTCATTACCATAGAGCTAGTACAGGTAAGTAGTTTTACTGCTTCATTCTTTTCTCTTGGCTTTGAAAGTCGTTCGTCATATAAAGCCCATGGAGAAAAATTGTCCTTGTCAGAATAGTAGTAGCTGCAATTGAAATTGATGAAATCTACATCTGGATTGTCAATTGCAACTTGCACCAATTTTTCAAGGTCATCGTTGTGCATCCAAAAATCATCGCTATCCACATAGATAAGATAATCACCTGTTGCAAACTTGGTTCCGTAGTTACGAGCGTCACTCAAACCTCCATTCTCTTTGTGAACAGCTTTGATACGATTATCTTCAGCTTCGTATTTGTCACACAATGAAGAACATGAATCAGGTGATCCGTCATCTACAAGAATTATCTCTATGTTACGGTAGGTCTGACATGTAATACTCTTCACACAACGGTCAAGGTATTGCTCTACCTTATATACTGGTATTACAAAACTAACTTTCATTTTTTTGAACAGTTTGGTTTATATTTGTCTCTTTATTATTGGACACCTGCAGCTGTAAGAAATTCCTCAAAACTTGCAAACATAGCCTTATGATGCTTTTTATAAGCATTATATGATGGTCCTAATTGAGATTTTATAAGATCTGAAATCTCAGGATATTGATCAATTTTATCACCATCTACAAACAGCACAAATTCTTCGCGGAAATCTTCAATTTTTGGTTTCCTGTTAAATCTTTGTTGAATGCTTACTGCATAATCAAAAGCCTCCTTAATACATTTAATTTCACGTTTACTATGAAACTCATCAATATTCATAATCACTCGACAGGGTGATCCCGTGGCAATAGAATTCGAAGGTATATCTTTAGTTACAACACTATTTGCACCAATAAAAACATTATCCCCAATAGTTACACCTTTTAGAATAGTTACATTGTATGCGGTATTGACATTGTTTCCAATCTTTATACGGCCACTCGAAGGAAGGAACTCTCTACCCGAGTAAATGAACGTTCTTGTTACCCAATCATGGGTTAAAAGTGTCAGGCCCTTATTGAAATAGCAATCATTACCAATAGTTATTAAGCTAGGGCGTGTCAAATCGATTTCAGTTGAAAAAGGTCTGAATTTATTACCCCCCCCGATTTCTATTCCACTATTTCTTAAGTAATTCACATATGTATGATTTGAAAAACGACATACGTAGCTCCAAATTTTATAGATTATACGATTTATTATCATTTTATATTTGACTTTATCCAATTAATACTATCCTGTCTTAAGTAGTCCAATTTATCTTTAACTGCTGTTATATCATACTGTGGTTGAATGGATTCAATTTCAGAATTAATTCTTACAATGCAATTATCAGCGCCGCAAACTTTCAATAGAGAAGACTGCCTATCATCGCCTACGTTGTCCGGCACTATAGATACAAGTGGAATTCCAAAGCTGAGAGCAAAGGCTGTTCCATGAAAACTTGATGTTACGACAAGACTTGCATTAGCGAAAAGATTTATAAACTGTGGTATTGTAGAGTTATCCGCATCAATAAAATCAATATCCTTACAATCTTTTGAATCTCTGATACCCTCTAATGCCACTACATCACATTTCATTTCTCTACTAAAATGTTTCACCACTTCGTATATATATGGACGTGGCTCAAAGGCATAAGCCCACATATAATACAAAATATATGGCTTTCTACTTATCGTGAGAGAAGGGAAACTTTCAAGCCATTGTTTCTTATTCAGTAATAGCGTAGGGTCTAAAGTAACTTTTACTGGTTTGGCAAGCCCTAGTTGATCATGGATGATAGCTATACCATGACTTTCTCTCACTGATATAGCCGAAAAACGGCTCAACTCCATTTTGAATACAGAAGCATATTTGTCTGCAATTGTTTTGGTTGCAAAACTTGAAGATAAAGAATAACGTTTCTTATCTGAAGGAGCGAACTGCAACAAAAAACATGGATCACCTAAAAGATATTTAGTATTCCAAACTTGATCACTTCCAACAACAAAAGCATCATAATCTTTCCAATTATATTTTTCCAATTCTGCTTGGCTTTCAAAAGGAGGAGTAAAGTTCAGAAAATTATTTCTGAATCGTTTAAGTACTGCTGCTTTACATTTTGGCATCAGTAAGGTCTTAAGAGGATAAAATCGTTCTCTAAAAGAAGGGCCTCTTCCTATTTCTTTATAATATCTATCATTGAAATAGTTATATTGAATTACCTTCACCTCATGCCCCAAACTTTGGAGTATTTTTTGTGTCGCATAAGTTTGCAACACAGAACCATAATTAGGAACATGATATATTGTTATAAGTCCTATTTTCATTTGACGATCATCCTTTTAATTTTAGCAATTACTTTAATTGAAAAAACAAGCGATTTGAACCGAAAAGAATCTATCGATTTGCCTTTCTTCAAATAATCCATTACAAAACTGCTAAAAGGCTTAGCGCATGCATTTTTTCTCATCTGACCTTCTGTCACAATATCCAAAGGTTGCTCCTTTAGAGTTACACCATTAAGACCTTGTACAATATTACGGCCTTTTTCAGTAAATGCTATTAAAGCACTCACGCCTTTTTCATCATTTGCATAAGCCTTTCCCCATAAATCTCCTATTCTTATATCTGCGGAAGACTTATCGATCTTATATTTGCAGTTGTTTTGACATTGAGGACCCAAACAGAAATCACCTAGGAATAACTCATAAAACATATCTCCTTGGGAGAGGCGAGACTGTACAAAACTTTTTCTTTCCCTTATTAACAGGTTGTAACTTTCATGCCAGTCAACTGGTTTTGATGTCTTCTCTCCATCCATTCCCATCAACCAACTATCATGCCATCCATATTCAAACTTGTTACGCCACGATGCATACGTCACTTTTCCAATCTTTGGCTCTAACATTTTGATATAGGCTTTCCATGCATGCATAGACGGTACGCAATGACAAAAGAAATCCATAAGAACGAAGTTGTCCTCGCAATGGAATTTACGAATCATTCTACGAAAAGAATCTATTTGACAAGGTGTGCCCGTAACGAGATATTTCTGCCCTTTCCTATTAATCTGCTTAAATGCTTCTTCGGTATAGCTTTGTATGTACTTACTGCCGATAGACTGGACGAATTCTTCAACAGTAGTAGCAATGTAGTGTTCCGCTCTTTGCTCTTTTATATCATATCTGCATCCTACAGCGTGATAACCTTTGGCGATAAGTTGTTTTCCTATTTCAAAGCCAATACCACCACTAGAACACTTTCGACGTATTGCTTCATCATTGCTCCATGCAGCCC
>UMLK01036193.1_pt1 | contig 11200 bp, 10 predicted proteins | sample 1966541 | NCBI WGS metagenome assembly UMLK01 (sample SAMEA4836198, study PRJEB28245) | human gut metagenome | biome: gut microbiome; material: fecal sample | place: Denmark | collected 2008 | reverse complement strand
TATTCTCCCCTTTAACATTAACATTTCCGTTGTTCGGAAATGATCGTCAACATGTGCGGTATGGGTCGGCCGAAGAGCCGGGTCATTCCTTGGGCTCCTTCGGTTTTCGGGTGCGTTTTGCGGGTGCTTTTTCCGCCTTGGGTTCTGCCTCTGCCTTGGGCTTGCGGGCGGTCTTTTTCACCGGCTTTTCCTCTGCAGCGGCAGCTTCTGCCTTGGGCTTGCGGCCCGGCTTCTTTACCACCTTTGCTGCAGCTTTCTCCGCAGCGGTCTTTGCCTTTTTGGCTGCGGTCTTTTTTCCCGCCTTATCGGTCTTGTCCGCTGCGGCCTTGCGGGTGCGCTTGGCGGGCACTTCAAAATACAGGGTGCTCATGGGCGGCAGGGTGATGGTGATGCTCTGCTCAAAGCCGTGCATCGGCTTTTTGTGGGTGCGCACGACCTTGTTGTGGACTGCGCCGGAACCGCCGAACTCTGCATCGTCGCTGTTCAGGATTTCCTTGTAGGAGCCTGCCACCGGTGCGCCCAGCGTATAGCCCTCGCGCAGGACGGGGTTGAAGTTGCACACCACAAGGATCTGCTTGCCGGAAGTGTCCTTGCGCAGGAAAGCGATGACGCTCTGCTGCGAGTCATCCGGCACGATCCACTGGAAGCCCTCCCAGCTGTAATCCACCTGCCAGAAGGCGGGATGCTCCTTGTAGAAGGCGTTCAGGGTCTTGACGTAGGTCTGCAGCTCGGTGTGCTTATCGTAGCCCAGCAGCATCCAGTCCAGCGGCTTTGTCTCGTTCCACTCGGCGAACTGGCCGAACTCCTGACCCATGAACAGCAGCTTCTTGCCCGGGTGGGCCATCATGTAGCCAAAGAAGGTGCGCAGGTTTGCAAACTTGGCGTCGTACTCGCCGGGCATCTTGTTGATCAGGCTGCCCTTGCCGTGCACCACCTCATCGTGGCTGATGGGCAGCACAAAGTTCTCGCTGAAGGCGTAGAAGAAGCTGAAGGTGACCTTGTTGTGGTTGCCGGAACGGAAGAGCGGGTCAGTCTTCATGTAGCTGAGCATATCGTTCATCCAGCCCATGTTCCACTTGAAGTTGAAGCCAAGGCCGCCGTCCGAAGCAGGCTTTGTGACCATGGGCCATGCAGTGGATTCTTCCGCGATCATGTACTTGTGGGGGTGACGGCCCAGCACGGTGTCGTTCAGCTTGCGCAGGAAAGCAACAGCCTCCAGATTTTCCTTGCCGCCGTCCTTGTTCGGCTCCCACTCGCCCTGCTTGCGGTTATAGTCCAGATACAGCATGGATGCCACCGCGTCCACGCGCAGACCGTCGATATGGTACTGCTCCAGCCAATACAGTGCGCTGGAGATCAGGAAGCTCTGCACCTCGCTGCGGCCGAAGTCGAACACCATGGTGCCCCACTCCTTATGTTCGCCGCGCTTCGGATTCGGGTCCTCGTAGCAGGCTTCGCCATCAAAGTTGTACAGGCCGAACTGATCCTTCGGGAAGTGAGCAGGCACCCAGTCCATGATCACACCAATGCCGGCGGCATGGAGCTTATCCACAAAGGCCATCAGGTCCTTGGGGGTGCCGTAGCGGCTGGTGGGTGCAAAATAGCCGGTGACCTGATAGCCCCAGCTGCCGTCAAACGGATATTCCATGACCGGCAGCAGTTCCACATGGGTATAGCCCATCTCTGTGATATACGGGATCAGCTCGTCTGCCAGCTCGGAATAATTGTAGGGCTTACCGCCCTCCTTCATCTTCCAGCTGCCGGCGTGCATCTCGTAAATATTCATCGGGCTGTTGATCACATCAGCCTTTTTCTGTGCTGCCTGCCATGCATCATCGTGCCACGCAAAACCACTGATATCGTAGACCTTGCTGCCGTTGGACGGGCGGGTCTCGGCGTGGAACGCATAGGGATCGGCCTTATAGACCAGATCACCTGCGCGGGTGGTCACGCAGTATTTATAAACATCATATTCTTTCATGCCCGGGATGAACAATTCCCATACGGAATCGCCATCCACCTTGCGCATCGGGTGGCTGCCCGGCTTCCAGCTGTTAAAGTCGCCCACCACGCTGATGGCTACAGCATGGGGTGCCCACACGCGGAACACCACACCTGCTTCACCGGCACGTGTTTCCATGTGTGCGCCAAAGTAGCGGTATGCTTCACAGTTATTGCCCTGTTTGAACAAATACACCGGCAGGTCCGATGCATTGCTTTGGATCTTCTCCTCGGTCGGTTTCATAGACTGCTCCTCCCCGTACAGATGCACAAAGCGCACCTGTAGCTTTTTACCCTTTTATATTAAAGAATTTCGGTCTGTTTTTCAAGAGTTTCGCCGCATTTTACTGTAAAATTTACCATAATCTTTTCGTTGATATTTTTTCCTTATATACATACCCGCCAAATTTTTACAAATTTTATGGTGAATCCTGCCAATCTGACAATAAAAAAGAGCCTCTGCGCACCCTCCCAAAGGGAAGGTGTACAGAAGCTCTCTGTTTCTGTTGAAAATTTTCAGTTCCGGTTTTCCCGGTTCTTTTCGGCCTGCTCAGTTCACCACGTAGACGTTCACCTGAATGGCTCCATTGATCACGCTCTCGGCGTAGGTCTCGTAGAACAGGTCCACAAGAATCTGGCCCTTCTGCACGGCGATGCCGGTATCGGTAGCCACCGCATAGCCGTACACGAACTTGCCGTCGGTGGAGGTGATATACAGCTTGGTGCCGTAGGGGATCACATCCGGGTCCACAGCCACAGTGCCGTAGCCCAGACCCAGACCGGAAGAACCCTTGCCGGTCTTGGAATAGTAGCCGGTGGCCTTGCCGGTGAGCACCTTGCTGTAAGAGGCGGGTGCATTGGTGGTGCCGTCCGGGCCGGTCAGCGGGGAGACCGGCGCGCCTGCGCCATAGGTCTTTACGATGTGGTTGGTCGGCTCCACAGTGGTGGTGGAATCCACCACGATGCTGTTTTCCAGTTCGCCGTCCACATAGCGGTCGCGGGTGGTGATGGTCTGCTGGCCTTCCGCACCATGGCGCACCGTGGTGGCGCGGCCGGTGTTGCGGAAATACAGGCTGGTGTAGACGTACTCGGTATCGTAGGGGATGGCCTGCGTCTCCACACGGTCGGTGTAGTCCACGCGGTGCACCGTGATGGTGGAACCTGCGCTCACCAGCTGGTCCAGAGCAGGCTCGGTGTAGTCGTCACCCTCCAGGGTGATACCGGCACGCTTCAGGGCATCCGCCACGGTGCCGAACACCATTTTGACGGGGTACTCCTGACCGTCGGCAGTGATGCTGACGGAGAATGCGCGCTCAATGTTCAGGGCGGCAAGATTGCCGCTGTAGGCCGTGTAATAGACCTGATCGCCCTCTTCGGACTGGATGCCGGAAAGGTTCATAACCTGTGCAGGGTCGGTCTCGGAGGTGAGGATCACCTGCCGGGCACCATTGGAGTCTGTGACGTAGGTCAGCCGCAGATTCGCAGCGGTCACACTGAGTGTAGCCACAAGGCACACGACCATGACACAAAACGCCAGCACACGGGGAGAGACTGCATGCTTGCAGTCAGACAATGCTTTCTTCAATTTTACGGAAGCGATACGAGACAACTCCTCTCTTTTCAAAATTGGCTGCGGCTGCGGACATGTTTTTCATGCCCCGGCCGCCCGGACTGCGGGGCGGGCAGAAGCCATCTGGCCCCACAATCAAATACGATGCCCTCTTTTTGGTAAAATCGAGCATCGTATACAATTTGGACTCCGCTGCGGAGGGTGCAGTTACCCTCCCGGCCCGGACCCCATCTGCCCGCGCCGCGCCGTATATAAGACGGCTTTTTACTTCATCCAGATAAATTTTAAACGCTGCAACGTCTGTTGGTTCCGTTGAGCGGCTCTTATTTTACCAGTCCAATGGCCATTTGTCAAATCACCTTCTCATACTTTGTTAGTTTTTTGACGTTGTTTTTTGTGCAACTTTAACATTGTTTTCTCCAAAATATTGTTTTTTCGGTTATTTCCTTCCGATTTTCGACCTGTTTTCTGGGGTGTTTTGTTCACGAATTTTTAACATTTATTTTGGACTTTTTGCACCGGAAACTGCACTTTTGGGTTCGTTTTCCCATGCGGCAAGCGGCCAAAAATCGCTGGTTTTCCGTACAAAGCCACCTCTTTTTCATCCCATTTTTCACCCACAAAGAACTGTGCGAATTACTCATGAAAAGCGCCTCCCGGCAAAATGCCGAAGCACAGAAATTTGTGCAGCAAAAGACCACACTGGCAGCTGCCGGGCAGCGGCTGTACAATCAAACAAAAAACAGAAAGGAAGGTTTTCAAGTGAACATCAAGATCATTCAAAGGCAGTGCGGCGGCACCGAATTTCTGTCCCAGCCGCACCGCCTGCACCTCGGTGCACAGAACGCTGCCGGTGTGGACGAGCTGTGCTTCACGCTGCCGGAAGCATGGGCCGGGTGCACCGTTGCGCTCTACCTGCGCCGCAGCGACGGCACCCTGCTGGCACCGGTCTCACTGGACACGCAGCACTGCGTCACCGTGGACCGCCGCCTGACCGGAAGCACCGGCGGACAGTGGATGCTGGCAGCCATCGATGCCAGCGGCTACGCCGCCTATACCCGGCCCGGCAGCTACGACACCTACGCCATCCTGCCCACCGACGGCGGCGCGGAAGAGCTGCCGCCCTCGCAGTATGAGCAGTTCGTGGCGCGTGTGCTGGAAAGTGCCAGTACCGCTTCCACCGCCGCACAGCGTGCCGCAGCCAGTGCTGCAAGCACGGCATCCAATGCGGCACAGGCCCAGACCGCGGCACAGCGCACCAGCGCCGACAGTGCCGCTGCATCCCGCTGTGCAGCCCGTGCCGAGGCTGCTGCCGCACGGGCAGAGGAGCTGGTGCCTACCGACGGTCAGGTAGTGAGCGTGAACGGCAAAAGCGGCATCGTAAAACTGACGGCGCAGGATGTGGGGGCGCTTCCCTGCCCGGCAGTTCCGGTCTCCGGCCAGCTGCTTCGGGTGCTGAGCGTGGACCCCAACACCGGGGCCGTGTTGACCGATACTGCCGCCATGCCGGATCTGTCGCCCTATCTGCGCAGCAGCACGGTGCCCACGGCTTCGGCCCCCGGCGCAGTGCGGGTGGACCCCGCCTGCGGCATCAACGTGCGCGGCGACGGAACCCTGATCATCGCACCAGCTGCCCGCGAACAGCTGGACAGCATGACGGATGCACTTCTGCCGCTGACCGCAGCCCTGCTGCCTTATGGCGTGAAGAAGGCTCTGACCACCGCCGCAGCCGCCGGGGAATGGACCGCTGCCGAAAAGGCAAACGCCCTGCGCACCTTCGGTGCCGATTTTTCTTCCTATTATACAAAGGAAGATGTCGATGCTCTGCTGGCCGCACCCAGCTCCGCTGCCTACCCGGTGGGCAGCATCTACCAGAGCACCGACCCCACCAGCCCTGCCGCCTTGTTTGGCGGCACATGGGAGCAGATCGCATCGGAGCGCGTGCTGATGGGTGCCAGCAGTAGCCACGCAGCGGGCACCACAGTAAAGGCCGGACTGCCGAACATCACAGGCTCTTTTGTCGCGGATGTAAAAAAGGGTGAACATAAGGTATCCGGCGCATTCACTGCCGGCAACGTGATCGCATCTACGGGCGAATACAATTCCTTTTCTGATGTATATAAGTTCAGTCTGGATGCATCCAAGTCTAATGCCATCTACGGCCGCAGCGCCACCGTGCAGCCTGCCGCCTACTATGTGCACATCTGGCGGCGCGTGGCCTGAGAAAGGAGGTTTTGAACCATGAAGATCATTGACGAGAACGGTGCAGCCATTGAGACCCCTGACCTGACGCTTGGGTATCTGGTGGGCGGCACCGAGCCAGTGGAGCACCCCGCCGTGGAAGGCGTGGAGGAAGTGAGCCACTACGAGACCGTAACGGAGTATCCCGGCGGCGGCAGGGATGTGCGGAAGGTCATCGATGTGCTGGGCGTGCCTGCGCAGGCCGCATGGACCGAACAGGTGCCGGTGCAGAGATACATCCGCTATACGGAAGAAGAATTGGCCGCGCGGGAAAAAGAGCGCCAGCAGGCCGAGGAAGCAGCCCGTCTGCCCGAGACGATTGCCAGCCTGACCTGCCAGCTGACCGACCTGCAGCTGGCCCTGTGTGAACTGTACGAAGGAGGTGGTGTGTAATGGCAAGGATCTATGCGGCCCTGATCCGCAAGGGCATCAAAACGCTGGAGGATGTGCCCGCCCGGCTGAGGGATGCCGTGGCAGCGCTGCTGCAGGAGGATAGCCATGCTTAACGTTTACTCCCGCGCAAGGGATGGCGAAACGCTGCTGAGCCGCAGCTTCCGCGCAAAGGAATTTGCCTGCAAAGACGGCACCGACCCTTTGTTTGTGGACAGCGAACTGGTGCAGGTGCTGCAGGCCATCCGTGACCATTTTGGCGCACCGGTGGTCATTACCAGCGGCTACCGCACCGCTGCACACAACAAGGCTGTGGGCGGAGCGGTTTACAGCCAGCATCAGTATGGCCGTGCCGCGGATATCCGGGTGTCCGGCGTGCCGGTGGAGCAGCTTGCCGCCTACGCCGAGACCCTGCTGCCCGGCACCGGCGGCATCGGCCGCTACCCCGCAAAAGGCTTTGTCCATGTGGATGTGCGCAAAGCAAAAAGCCGGTGGGTCGGGTAAAGGCGGTGAACGGAATGGAAACGATCTTATCCGCTGTCATTGCCGGGGCCGTGACCCTGATCGGCGTGCTGATCGCCAACAGCCGCAGTCAGGCCGTGACCGACACCAAGCTCGAAGAGCTGACCCGCGAGGTGCGTGAGCATAACAATTTTGCCCGCCGCGTACCGATTTTAGAAGAACAGATGAAGGTGGCCAACCACCGCATCGCTGACCTTGAACAAAATGAGAAAGTGAGGAATTGATATGAACTTTGGTAAAATTTCTGCCGCCACCATCGCCCGCACCGCTGTGCTGCTGCTTGCCCTGACCAATCAGGTGCTGAGCGCTCTGGGCAAACCTATGCTGCCCATTGAGAGCCAGACTGTGGAACAGCTGGTGACCGCCGGCATCACCACCGTGGCCGCGCTGATCAGCTGGTGGAACAACAACAGCTTCACCTCTGCAGCCATTCAGGCCGATGCCGAATACGCCCGCCTGAAGCAGAAAAGTGAGTGAGAAAGCCCTCGAAGCAGTGTATCAGTAGTACTTTTTGACTGAAAAGTATTACTGATGCAGTCATCTTTCACAGCAGCCCCGGAAGGCACCCAGACAGCCTTTCCGGGGCTTTTTTGCTGCCCAGATGATTCGTTCCCGCAGATTCAAGAACGCTTCGCGCAGGTTTCGATGACTTTTGCACTGAAATCATGTATAATCCGGGCAGAAGCAAATCGGAAAAGAGCAGCCAAGAGACTGTAAGCGGCCCCCTAACGCCCCAACGTAAAGGGACTGTCGCAAAATAGTCCCAACAACAAAAAATGAGATAGGTTTCCCCGAAAGGGGGTGCCTATCTCATTTTTTGTTGTAAACTGAGGTTGTGAAAAAACAGATAGAACCCGCGCGCTGGGTGCATTGCAGCATACCAGAGCGCGGGTTCTCTTTGATCTATAAAGTTTAATCGTCGTCGCTGTCCAGCTTGAGCACAGCGGTAAAGGCTTCACTGGGCAGGGAAACGCTGCCCAGCTGGCGCATCTTCTTTTTGCCTTCCTTCTGCTTTTCCAGCAGCTTCTTTTTGCGGGAGATGTCGCCGCCGTAGCACTTGGCAAGCACGTCCTTGCGCATGGCCTTGACCGTTTCACGGGCAATGATCTTGCCGCCGATGGCGGCCTGTACCGGGATCTCGAACAGGTTTCGGGGGATGTTATCCCGCAGCTTTTCGCAGATGCGGCGGCCCTTGGCATAGGCGTTATCGCGGAACACGATCATGGACAGCGCGTCCACAGGGTCGCCATTGAGCAGGAAGTCCAGCTTGACAAGGTCGCTCTCGCGGTACTCCTTAAACTCGTAATCGTAGCTGGCGTAGCCCCGGCTGCGGCTCTTGATGGCATCAAAGAAGTCGTACACGATCTCGCCCAGCGGCAGAGCATAATGCAGATCCACCCGCACATCGTCCAGATACTTCATGTCGATCAGCACGCCGCGCTTGTTCTGGCACAGATCCATCAGGCCGCCCACATAGTCGTTGGGGGTGTACAGGTGAACATCCACAAAAGGCTCTTCCTGCTTGACGATGTTGGAGGGGTCGGGGTAGCTGGAAGGATTGTCGATCATCTCCACAGTGCCGTCGGTCAGGGTAAGGCGGTAGCGCACGCTGGGCGTGGTGGTGATGATATCCAGATCGAACTCGCGTTCCAACCGCTCGGTGATGATCTCCATGTGCAGCAGGCCAAGGAAGCCGCAGCGGAAACCGAAGCCCAGCGCGGCGCTGGTCTCCAGCTCAAAGGTGAGGGAGGCGTCGTTCAGCTGCAGCTTTTCCAGTGCATCCTTCAGGTCGGGGTACTTGGCACCGTCGGCGGGGTAGATGCCGCAGAACACCATGGGCTTGACCTGACGGTAGCCGGGCAGTGCTTCGGCGGTGGGATTATTGGCCAGCGTGACGGTATCGCCCACGCGGGTGTCCTGCACGGTCTTGATGCTGGCGGTCAGATAGCCGACCTCACCAGCCTGCAGCTGGGCACAGGGAGAAAGGTTGGTAGCACCCATGTGGCCCACTTCTACCAGCGTGAACTCCGCGCCGGTGGCCATCATGCGGATGGTATCGCCGGGCTTCACGGTGCCCTCAAACACACGGATATAGACGATAACGCCCTTGTAGCTGTCGTAGATGCTGTCGAAGATCAGCGCCTTCAGCGGGGCATCCGGGTCGCCGGTGGGAGCAGGAATGTCGGTGACGACACGCTCCAGCACCTGATCCACATTCAGGCCGGTCTTGGCAGAGACGCGGGGCGCATCCAGACAGGGCAGGCCGATCACGTCCTCCACCTCCTGCGCCACCTCGTCCGGGTGGGCGCTGGGCAGGTCGATCTTATTCAGGATGGGCACCAGTTCCAGATCATGCTCCAGCGCCATGTAGGTGTTGGCCAGCGTCTGAGCTTCCACACCCTGGGTGGCATCCACCACAAGGATGGCACCCTCGCAGGCAGCCAGACTGCGGCTGACCTCGTAGGCAAAGTCCACGTGGCCCGGGGTATCGATGAGGTTGAACTCGTAGGTCTTGCCGTCCTTGGCGGTATAGTTCATGGTGACAGCGCGGGCCTTGATGGTGATGCCGCGCTCGCGCTCAATGTCCATGTTGTCCAAAATCTGGTCTTCCATGGTGCGCTCGTCCACACTCTTGGTCAGCTCCAGAATACGGTCCGACAGGGTGGATTTGCCGTGGTCGATGTGTGCAATGATGCAGAAATTGCGGATATTGTCTCTTGCCATGTAGTTCCTCCGGGAGAAATTTAAGCTTCCAGTATCCAATCCTCGACATCCACGATCTTTCCGTGCTCGAGGTAGACGCGGGGCACGCGGCGGGACACGCCGCACAGCACCTCGTAGGAAATGGTGTCGGTCTTGCGGGCGATGGTCTCGGCAGTATCACTGACGCTGCCGCCCCACAGGATGGCTTCGTCGCCCTCGTGGATGTCCGGGATACCGGTCACATCCACCATCATCTGGTCCATGCACACGCGGCCCAGCACCGGGCAGGCCTTGCCGTGGATCTCCACGATGCCCTTGCCGCAGCTCAGCTGGCGGGGATAACCGTCCGCATAACCGGTGCACAGGGTGGCCACCAGCGTGGGCTTATCGGCGGTGAAGCGGCGGCCATAGCTGGCGCTCTGACCGGGCTGCATTTCCTTGACCATGCTCACCACGGTCTTGAGGGTCATCACCGGCCGGAACTGCCCAAAGCGCACCTCGTCGCTGGGGTCGTAGCCGTAGAGGATGATGCCGGGCCGCGCCATGCAGCGCTCCCGGGCCAATCCCTCGGGCCAGTCCGGGTGCAGCATCACGCCCGCAGAGTTGTCACAGTGGACGGTCTGCGGCTCGCGGCCTGCCGCCTTGAGCGCATGGAACGCTCTGACGAACAGTGCGTGCTGCTCCGCGGTGTAGGCAACGTTCTCTTCGGCGGTGTCGTCGGCCACCGAGAAGTGCTGGAACAGGCCGGTCATCTCAAGGCCCGGCAGCTCACACACAGCCAGCATTTCGCGGATGGCGGCATCAAAATCGGTGCGCAGGGCAAAGCCGATGCGGCCCATGCCGGTATCTGCCTTGAGGTGGATCTTTACTCTGCCGCCTGCCTTTACGGCAGCAGCGGAAAGGTTCTGCGCCTGTTCGGTGGAGTAGCACGCTACGGTGATATCCTCGTGGATGAGGGTCTGGGCGTACTCCGGCTGAACATGGCCCAAAATAAGGATGGGCAGAGTCTGCCCGTCCTGACGCAGCTGCACGGCCTCGGTCAGGCAGCTCACTGCCAGCCATGCTGCACCCTCCTGCGCAAAAACGCGGGCACACTGCACAGCGCCGTGGCCATAGCTGTCGGCCTTGACCACCGCGCACAGCGGCAGGTCACCGGCCCGGGCTTTGACGGCCCGGAAGTTATGCCGCAGGGCATCGAGGTCGATCTCGGCCCAGACGTGTTTTTCAAAAGGTTGAGTCTTCATGATTCATTCTTCCTCGTTTGTAATTGCAAAGCTGCCGCGCCCGGTGTGGACGGGCCGCCAGCCATCGATGCCGCTCTCCTGTAGTGCGTGCAGGGTTTTCTGGCGGAAAGCGTGGTCGGTGCGGCAGCGCTCCTTGACGAACTCCTTGGTCTGTTCGCGCACGGTCACGCCGTCAGCAGGGCAGACGCTCTTGACGATGGGCAGCCCCTCGGCGTTCACTGCGGAAATGACCTCCTGCTCGGTGGCCAGCAGCATGGGCCGGATGAGGGTGAGGTCCCGGCGCGAAAGATAAGTGACCGGCGAGAAGCAGCCGATGCGGCCCTCCCGCCAGAGATTCATGTAAAAGGTCTCCACGGCATCGTCCAGATGGTGGCCCAGCGCCACCTTGTTGCAGCCCAGTTCCTGCGCTGCCGTGTGCAGTGCACCGCGCCGCAGCTTGGCGCACAGGGCGCAGGGGTTCTTCTCCTTGCGGTAGTCGAACACCACAGGGCCGATCTCGGTACGGCGGATCTCATAGGGGATATCGTAC
>UMLK01075045.1_pt1 | contig 11313 bp, 7 predicted proteins | sample 1966541 | NCBI WGS metagenome assembly UMLK01 (sample SAMEA4836198, study PRJEB28245) | human gut metagenome | biome: gut microbiome; material: fecal sample | place: Denmark | collected 2008 | reverse complement strand
CGGCTGGCCGCCGCCTGCCAGATGCCGGCCTATTCCGAGCTGATCATCTACAAGCGGGGCGGCTGGTATCTGCTGGACGAGGCGTCGCCCGTCGAGCTGTTCGACGGGCTGGGGCGGGACATCCAGCTGCTGGCGCTGGCCGCGTGGTTCTGCGAGCTGACGGAGGCGGTGTGCGCCGAGGAGACGGCCTGCCCGGAGATACTGTCGCTGCTGCTGAACGGGCTGTACGCCCTGTGCTATACGGAGAAGGAGCCGCAGCTGGTGAAGGCGGCCTTCCAGTTCCGGCTCATGGCGCTGGCGGGGTTCGAGCCGCTGGCGGAGGGCTGCGCCGTGTGCGGCGCACGGGATGTGCGCGCACCCATGCTGGATATATTCGGCGGATATATCACCTGCGGCGGATGCAAAAGCCCGGACAGCCGGATGCGCCTGCCCCTGACAGAGGGCGGGCTGGCGGCGCTGCGGCATGTGCTGGGCGCGGACGGCAAGCGGCTGTACAGCTTCACGCTGGAAAAGAGCGCCTTGCAGACGCTGGATCACGCGGGAGAGGCGTTTATCGCCGCCCAGCTGGAGCGCAGCTTCCGGACGCTGGACTACTACAAGTCCCTGTTGGGGTAAAAGAGGAACTACATATATGAGCGACTTATTTGAAAAATCCATTAAAACACTGGAGCTGCCGGCGGTGCTGGAGCTGCTTTCCCGTCACGCCGTCAGCGACGAGGCCAAGGCGCGGTGTCTGCGGCTGCGGCCGGTGACGGACGCGGCGGCGGTGGAGCATCTGCTGGACGAGACGGACGCCGCCAAAACGCGGTTGGGTCTGCACGGCAGCCCCTCCTTCGCCGGGGTGAAGGACGTGTCTCAGGCGCTGAACCGCGCCGACCACGGCGGCGTGCTGAACACCCGCGAGCTGCTGGACGTGGCCGGCGTGCTGACCGCCGCACGGCGTGTCAGCGACTATGACGCGGAGCGGCAGGGCGAGGCCACGGCCATCGACCGGCTGTTCTCGGCGCTGCATGTGAACCGCTATCTGGAGGACAGGATCCGCTCCGCCATTCTGGACGAGGAGACCATCGCGGACACCGCCAGCCCGGAGCTGGCGGACATCCGCCGGAAAATGCGGGCGGCCGCCACCAAGGGGCGGCAGATATTGCAGCGCATCATCTCCTCTCCCTCCTATGCCAAGGTGCTGCAGGAGGCTCTTATCACCCAGCGGGACGGGCGGTTCGTGGTGCCGGTCAAGGCGGAGTGCAAGGGCAGTCTGCCGGGTCTGGTACACGACATCTCCTCCTCCGGCGCCACGCTGTTCGTGGAGCCCATGGGCGTGGTGCAGGCCAACAACGAGCTGAAGGAGCTGCAGGCGCGGGAGGAAAAGGAGATCGACCGGGTGCTGCGGATGCTGTCCGGCGAGTGCGCGGCGCAGCGGGAGAACATCCTGTACGACTACGATCTGCTGGTGCAGCTGGACGCCATCTTCGCCCGCGCGCAGCTGAGCTATGCCATGGACGCCGGGCGGCCGCTGGTGCGCAAAAAAGGCGGCATCGACCTGCGGCGGGCGCGGCACCCCCTGCTGGATCCGGCCAGGGCGGTGCCGGTGACGGTGGCGCTGGGCGGCGCATACGATACGCTGGTCATCACCGGCCCCAACACCGGCGGCAAGACCGTCACGCTGAAAACCCTGGGGCTGCTGTGCCTGATGGCACAGTGCGGCCTGCACATCCCCGCCGGGGATCAGAGCGCGGTGCAGGTGTTCGACCGGGTGCTGGCGGACGTGGGCGACGAGCAGTCCATCGAGCAGAGCCTGTCCACCTTCTCGGCGCACATGGCCAACACGGTGGAGATACTGAAGCAGGCGGACGACCGGAGCCTGATCCTGTTCGACGAGCTGGGCGCGGGCACCGACCCGGTGGAGGGCGCGGCGCTGGCCATCGCCATCATTCAGGATGTACGGGGCAAGGGCGCACTGACCGCCGCCACCACCCACTACGCGGAATTAAAGACCTTCGCCATGACCACGGCGGGGGTGGAGAACGCCAGCTGCGAGTTCGACGTGCAGACGCTGCACCCCACCTACCGGCTGCTGATCGGCATACCGGGCAAGTCCAATGCCTTTGCCATCTCCCGGCGACTGGGGCTGGACGAGAGCGTGATCGAAAACGCCAAGGCGCAGATGGACAACGAGTCCGTGCGGTTCGAGGACGTGCTGACCCAGCTGGAGGAAAAGCGGCAGCGGCTGGAAAAAGCCCAGAACGAGGCGGATCGCCTGTGGCGGCAGCGGGAGGAGGACGCGCGGAAGGCGCGGACGTTCCGCGAGCAGATGGAAAAAGCCCGCGACAACGCCCGCAGCAAGGGCGAGGCCGACGCCCGGCGCATCGTGCAGCAGGCGCAGCGGCAGGCGGACGCCGTGTTCGCCGAGCTGGACGAGCTGCGGAAGCAGCAGCAGCGGCAGGCGGACTATCAGCTATTGAACGAGCGGAAAAGCGACGTGAAGCGCCGTCTCAACGAGGCGGAAAGCGACCTACACCGCCACGACGACACGCCGGAGCCGATCCCGGCGCCCAGCCGCCCCATCGCCGTGGGCGACACGGTGGAGCTGGCCGGCGTCCACACAGGCGCGGCGGTGCTGGCCGTCAACGGCGACGGCACGCTGCTTTTGCAGGCGGGCAAGATGAAGATGACCGTCAAGGCCGCGCAGGTGCGCCTGCTGGAGACGGCGGAGGAGGTGGAAAAGAAGAAAAAGCAGTCCGATGCCGCCCGACAGCGCAGCGGTCCGTCCGTGCAGATCAACACGGCGGCCAGAGCCTCCGCCGAGCTGGACATCCGGGGACTGGAGACGCTGGAGGCCGAGAGCGTGGTGGAAAACTACCTGGACGCGGCGTCCCGCTCCAAGCTGGGCACCGTGACCATCATCCACGGCAAGGGCACCGGCGCGCTGCGCGCCGCCGTACACCAGCTGCTGAAAAAGAACCGGCAGGTGAAGTCCTTCCGGCTGGGGCGGTACGGCGAGGGCGAGGCCGGCGTCACCGTTGTGGAGCTGAAATAGGGCAGGTTCAACAAAATTTAGCGCGAAAAAAACGGGGAAACGTTATATTTTCGTATCAATGCCCATTGAAATTTTGTGCTGAATCGGTATAATAGGGAATGGTGAGGGTCGAATTCCACGCGCTGCACCCTCTGGCGCGGCAGAACAATGCGGCAGAACAATATTGTGCGTAAGGAGTGCTGTTTTATGTATACACGGGAGATCACAGTCAAGAACGAGGTCGGTCTGCACGCCAGACCCGCTACGTATTTTATCCAGAAGGCCAACGAGTTCAAGAGCGGCATCTGGGTAGAGAAGGAAGAGCGCCGCGTCAATGCCAAGAGCCTGCTGGGCGTGCTGAGCCTGGGCATTATGAAGGGCACCACCGTGACGCTGATCGCCGACGGCAGCGACGAGAAGGAAGCTGTTGACGCGCTGGCCGAGCTGATCGAGAATCTGGACGAGTAACGCATACCTGTATATCGAAAAAGAAAGCCTGTACGGGCTTTCTTTTTTGTTTGTCGATGAGCGCACCCCGTCCCCTGCGGACGGACAGAGTCGTCCGCCCCTACGGTGGGATGTCGGGATGCCGCCTGCGGGATGGCAGGTGCGCAAAAAAGCCTGTCATTGCGAGCCAGTGCGCGCCGCGAAGCAAGTGCCCTTGGGGTACAGACTGGCGTGGCAATCCGTTTCTAAAACGCATAATTCCTGCACTTTTCCGCAGATTTCCAGCTAAAAGGTTACGGATTCCCACACCAGTGACATCGGTCACTGGTTCGGAATGACAGGGGCGTGGGTTTATCGACACGCAGAAAAAAGAAAGCCCTTGCGGGCTTTCTTTTTTATTTCTCGTTGGGCATCTTCCACGCCGTGTGGTCGGTGTGGAGCAAATGGTGGGACTTCTCGCCCAGCGGGGCGCGAAGGAACTCCCGGTACAAGGCCTGCACATCGGCGTTCTCGTGGGAGAAGCGCACCTTGGTGTTTTTGTCGATGCTCCAGAGGATATCGCCGCGGTAGGCGGCCAGCTCCTGCCCGTCGTGGATGGGCTGACCGCCGCCGCCGGCGCAGCCGCCGGGACAGGCCATGACCTCCACGAAGTCGTAGCTCACCTTCCCGTCGTCAATGGCGTGCATCAGGCGGCGGGTGTTGCCCAGCCCGCTGACCACCGCCACATGCACATCGCCCGCGCCGGGGATGGTAAACGTGGCCTCCTTCCAGCCGTCCATACCGCGGACGGCAGAGAAGGCATCGGCGTCCGGGTTCTTCCCCGTGACCAGATAGTAGGCGCTGCGCAGCGCCGCGTCCATGACGCCGCCAGTGGCGCCAAACACCACAGCCGCGCCGGTGCCGGTGCCCAGCGGCGTGTCGAAGGGTGTTTCCGGCAGGACGGCGGGGTTGATGGACTCGCCCCGGAACATGCGCACGATCTCGCGGGTGGTGAGCACCACGTCCACGTCCGGGTCGCCGCAGGCATCCTTCATGGTGGGCAGCGCGCACTCCGCCTTCTTGGCGGTGCAGGGCATGATGGACACCACGAATATCTTGTGGGGATCCACACCCAGCTTCTGGGCGAAGTAGCTCTTGGCCACGGCGCCGAACATCTGCTGGGGGCTCTTGGCGGTGGAGAGATTCTCCGTGTAGGAGGGGAACTGTCCCTTCAGGAACCGCACCCAGCCGGGACAGCAGCTGGTGAACATGGGCCAGCGGTGCTTGTTGCGGTGGGTAAAACGGTCGATGAACTCACTGCCCTCCTCCATGATGGTCAGGTCGGCGGCGAAATCGGTGTCGAACACATAGTCGAAGCCCATGGTCTTCAGCGCCGTGACCATACGCTCCGCCGTGGCGAACTTGGGGTCGAGGTGGTAATACTCCGCCCAGGCGCTGCGCACGGCGGGCGCCATCTGCACCACGGTGATGCGCTCCGTATCGGCCAGCGCGTCGAACACCTTGCCGGTGTCGTCGTGCTCCTGCAGGCCGCCCACGGGACAGTGGGTGATGCACTGGCCGCAGAAGGTGCAGCCGCTCTCGCCCAGCGTGCGGGTGCGCGCCACGCCTACGGTGGTGTGGGTACCGGTGCCCATCAGATCCCAGATGCCCATGGTCTGCACCTTGTCGCAGATCTGGATGCAGCGCATGCACTTGACGCAGCGGTTCTCGATGCGCACCACGGGGTTGGAGTAGTCGGTGGGGATGTTCTTCAGGTCGTCGATATAGTGGTCGCCCAGCAGGTTATAGTCGTTGGTCAGCTGCTGCAGCTTGCAGTTGCCGCTGCGGGTACACTTGGTACACTTCGTCTCGTGCTGACTCAGCAGCAGGCGCAGGTTCACGCGGCGCGCCTCCCGCACGCGGGGCGAGCTGGTGTAGACCACCATGCCCTCAGCCACGGCGCTGTCGCAGGAGGGCACCAGACGGGCGTAGCCCTCCACCTCCACCATGCAGATGCGGCAGGCGGCGATCTCGTTGATGTCCTTCAGATAGCACAGGGTGGGGATGGTGATGCGCAGGGTCTGCGCCGCCTCCAGAATGGTGGTGCCCTCCGGCACCGTCACCGTGCGGCCGTCGATGGTCAGTGTTACCATTTTTCGTTCCTCCCTCCCCGGAATATGCCGTAGCCGTAGTGGTCGCAGCGCAGGCAGCGGGACGCCTCGGTGCGGGCGCCCTCCTCGGTAAGGCCGCACTCGATGTCCTCAAAGTCGCAGCGGCGCTGGCAGGCCTCCCGCTCCGTGGTGTTGATGCGGCCGTGGGGCGCGCGGTTGTTCAGCCGCGGGCCGGGAATGTCCACGTCCACCTTGATCTCGTGGTGGAAGCCCAGATGCTCGTCGATATTGGCCGCCGCCACCTTGCCGGCGGCGATGGCACGGATAGCGGTGGCCGGGCCGGTGACGCAGTCGCCGCCGGCGAACAGGTTGTCCATGTCGCCCACCTGTCCGGACAGGCCGGCCACGAAGGTGCCCCGCTTGATGGGCACGCCCGCCTGCTCGAAGCCCTGGATCTCGATGCCCTGACCGATGGCCACCACGATGATGTCCGCCGGGATGCGCACCTCCGGCAGGTCGGCCTTGTTGGGACGGGGACGGCCGGATTTATCGGCCTCGCCGATGATCTGGGGCTGCACCCACAGCGCCGCGGCACTGCCGTCCTCGTCCGCCTCGATGCGGACGGGTGCCATCAGCGCGGCGATCTCCGCGCCCTCGGCCATAGCGCCGGTGACCTCGTCCGGCAGCGCCGTCATGTCCTCCACGCGGCGGCGGTAGACGCACGTCACCTTCTCCGCGCCCAGACGGATGGAACTGCGGGTCACGTCCATGGCCACGTTGCCGCCGCCGATGACCACCACCCGCTTGCCGGTGAAGTCCGGCATCACATCGTCGCCGATGGAGCGCAGCATCTCCACGGCGGACATGACGTTCCTGCTGTCCTCGCCGGGGATGCCCACCTTCTTGTCCTGATGGGCGCCGATGGCGATATACAGGCAGTCATACTCCTTCTGCAGCTCCTGCACCCAGATATCCACGCCCACGGTGATGCCCGTGTGCGCCTCGATACCCAGGGACAGGATGGACTCGATCTCCGCGTCCAGCAGGTGCCGGGGGAAGCGGTAGTTGGGAATGCCGTAGCGCAGCATACCGCCCAGCTTGCTGCGTTCCTCGTACACCGTGACCTTGTGTCCCATCAGCGCCAGATAGTAGGCGCAGCTGAGCCCGCTGGGGCCGCCGCCGATGACCGCCACCTTCTTGCCGGTGGACGGTGCACAGGCGGGTTGGGGCACATCGCCGGCGTTGTCCACGGCGAAGCGCTTCAGGCCGCGGATGTTGATGGCGTCGTCGATCATATTCCGGCGGCACCGCGCCTCGCAGGGGTGCTCGCAGATATAGGCGCAGGACACCGGGAAGGGGTTGTCCTTGCGGATCAGGCGCACCGCGTCGGCGCAGCGCCCCTCCCCCACCAGCGCCATGTAGCCGGGTACGTCCACCCCGGCGGGACAGAGCGCCACGCAGGGCACAGGCAGCTGCAAGCCCGCCAGACAGCGGTGGTGCAGGATGTGCTCCTCGTAGTCGTCGCGGAAGCCCTCCAGACCGTCCAGCACCAGCCGGGCGGCGTCGCGCCCGATGGCGCAGTCAGCGGTATTCACCACCGTGCGGGCGGTTTTTTCGATAATGGCCAGCGTGCTCATGTCGGCGGTGCCGTCCAGCACCGTGGCGATCAGCTTGCTCAGCTGTCCCAGACCGATGCGGCAGGGCACGCACTTGCCGCAGGACTGGGCGTGGCACAGCTGCAAAAACGACAGGGACATATCCACCGGACACAGCCCCGGAGGGCTGGCGGCGATGCGCCGTTCCACGTCGCGGTAGAGATTGTCCACCACCGTCTGGGCGCGGCTGGGGCTTTTTATGTCAAGTCTGCTCAAGAGGGTTCCTCCTTTCGTCCGCGCAGCGTGAACGTATGTCCGCCTACCGCGTGAACAAATCGTATGTTACTCACAAGAATGACACAAAAAGCGGCAAAAGTCAACAAGGAATAAAAAATCGTTTTCGTAAGAAGAAATTATCGTGTTTGCTCGATTTTTAACGTTATTTACAGCACAAACCGATAGATTTAAAGCGTGAAAGTTTCCTAAAGAGAAACGTTCGAAGACTGCCTGCGCAGGGGACAGCGCCCCGCGGCGTCCCGATCCGCGGCCATCAAAAAAGAGCACCGCCGCAGCGGTGCTCCCTTTTAGGTTCTTATGCTCTTATGCGCGGCCGCTGCGCAGGTAGCCATAGTTCTTCTTGAGTATGTTGCGGAAGAAGGGGATGCACAGCACCGTATCCGCCGCGATCCACGCCATGGGGTCGGCGGCGCAGAGGGCGTAGAAGGCCATGGCCGGTGCATCGGCGCTGACGGCGCCGCCGGCAAACAGCCCCGGCAGCACCAGGCACACGGTGATACGCGCCACCAGCTCTGCCGCGCCTGCGCCCAGCACGAAGCCGCTGCGCCCGATGCCCTGCACGCAGTTGCGCACCACAAAGACGAAGCCCAGAAACAGGTACATGGAGAAGTCCACATACAGCAGCGAGTTGCCGTAGCGCACCGCGTCCGGCGTCACCTTGTCGGCGCTGAGGAACACATGGTAGCAGAAGTCACCCCTTGTCAGCAGCAGACCCGTGCCCGCCGCCAAGATCGCCAGAATGGACACCATGCCCAGCGCCTGCAGCGTGCCCCGGCGAATGCGGTCGTACTGACCTGCGCCCAGATTCTGCGCCGTGAAGCTGGTCATGGCGCCGCCCAGCGCGTTCATGGGCGTGGCCACCAGATTGAACAGCCGATTGGCCGCACCGAAGCCGTTCTGCGCCGCGTTGGACACCATCACGCCGTCCCGCATGTCGAACTTCACCACGCCGCCCTGCATGACGATGATGCCGATGGCCAGCACGGAGAATTGCAGTCCCAGCGGGATGCCCCGCGCCAGATGGCGCTTCACGTCCATGAGGGTGATGCGCCAGTCCTCCCGGTGCAGACGCAGCACCGGATAGCGCACAAAGGCGTAGATAAAGCAGCCGATGGTGCTGACCAGCTGCGCCAGCACCGTGGCAAGGGCCGCGCCCGCCACGCCCCAGCGGAACACCAGAATGAACGCCAGATCCAGCCCCACGTTCAGCACCGTGGAGAACAGCAGGAACAGCAGCGGCGTCACGGAATCGCCCATGGCGCGCAGGAAGGAACAGATGAAGTTGTAGAACAGCTGCGCGCCGATACCGGCGAAGATGATGGCGCAGTAGGTGTGCGCCGCGGTGTACACCTCGTGGTGGGCGGGCGTCACGTTGATCCACGCCAGCATGGGATCCAGCAGCACCAGCGCCAGCGCCGTCAGCACCACCGTCAGTGCGGCGGACAGCAGCAGCTGCGTGGCCAGCGAGCGGCGCACGCCCCGTTCGTCGTGCATGCCCACATAGTAGGACGTGATGACGCAGAAGCCCGCGCTGACGCCGAAGGCGAACTGCAAAAAGATGAACACCAGAGAATTGGTATCGTTGACACCGGCTACCTCCGCCGCCGACAGCGTCTGTCCCACGATGGCTGCGTCGCTGATGGAGTACACCTGCTGCAGCAGGTACGACAGGATCACCGGCAGAGAAAACAGCAGGATCACCCGCCAGCACTTGCCCTGCGTCAGATCCATAGGCTCCCGCTTTGTATGGGCTGTTTTCACAGAAATCACCCCGTTCTTTTGTATAGTATAGACAAATAATCCTCTCAGAGCGCCGATTATAACGCCGCCGTCCGCCGTTGTCAATACATGCGGTGAAATTTTCGCTTTGCGGCATTGTTTTGCCGTTTTCGCCGGGTTTGTGTTGATTATACCGGGCAGATATGCTAAAATCAGCTCATCAGATACTGTAAGGGAGGGCGCGAAATTGAAAAAAGCCTCGGATAAAAAGAGCATCCGCCACATGCTGATCTATCTGCTTCTGCTGGCCGCCGTCATCGCCGTCGGCTGCTTCACAGACCTGTTCGACTTCAAGGAACTGGGTGCCGTCTTCACCGTGAATATGACCTCCCTGCTGAAGCTGGTCATTATGGTGTTGGTCATCCTGCTGGCCGCCAACATCATCATTTTCGTGCTGGGCTGCATCAAGCCGCGCTCCCACCGGGGCGGCTCCATACTGTCCCTGCTGGCCAGCCTTGTCAAATATGTGGCGGGCATCATCATCGTCTGCCAGAGCCTGTCCCTGCTGGGCGTCAATGTGGGCACCATCATCGCCAGCGTCGGCGTTCTGGCTCTGGTGGTGGGCTTCAGCGCCGAAAGTCTGATCGCTGACGTGGTCATCGGCGCGTTCATGCTGCTGGAGAACCAGTACAACGTGGGGGACATCGTGGAGGTCAACGGCTTCCGGGGCGTTGTCACCCGCATCGGTATCCGCACCACGTCCATCACCGACGGCGGCGGCAACGTGAAGATCATCAACAACTCCGAAATGAAGAATATCCTGAACCGCTCCGATAACAATTCCTGGTCGGTCAGCGACATCTCCATTCCCTATGAGACAGATCTGGCGCAGCTGGAGAACCGGCTCCCGGCGCTGCTGGAGGAGATCCGCGCCGCCCGCTCCGATGTGATGCTGGACGCACCCCAATATCTGGGCGTTCAGTCGCTGGACGCGTCCGGCGTGGTGCTGCGCTTCTGGGTCAAGGTGGCGGAAAAGGACATCTACGCCGGTACCCGCGCCCTGAACCGCGAGCTGCTGCTGGGCTTCCGCCGTCTGGGAGTGGAGTGCCCCTATCCCCAGATGGACATTCACACGAAATAAGCCATGGACGACAGAAGCAAAGAGCTGACTCCTCCGCCGGAGCACGCGGCCGCTCCCCCGCCGGAATTTACCCTGCCGCCGGAGCTGCTCCCGCCGGATACGGCACTGCCCGGCGAAAAGGCCGCGGCGGCCGGTGCCCTCCAGGCCAAGGCCGCCAAGTGGAAGAAGCTGGCCTACATTCTGGTGGGCGGCTCTGCACTGACCGCCTCCCTCCTGCTGGGTGCTCCCGGCGCCGCGGCGCCGGACAGCGTGCCCGGCGCCGATGATGCGCCCGCCGCCTATGAGGAATACGCCGCCGCCGGCCCGCTGCACTACACTATATATAACGACACCTTCGGCGCGGACGGTCAGCCGGTGATCCTCGCCCAGAGCGACGTGGATATCTCCGCGCTGGCGGACGCGCCCCTGTCCCTGCCCCAGCCGGAAGCACCGGCCTACGGTGCCTATCAGTTCCTGGGCTGGGTCGCCCGGTATGATACCTCTGCGGGTCAGCGCTGGACGCGGGCGGAGGAGCCCCTGACCGCCGCCTTTGCCGCCCGTATCAAGCCCGGCGAGGACGGCGTCCGCACGCTGGTGCTCCGCGCCGCATGGCGGCGAACGGAGGAGAGCCGCTATCCGTGGACGCTCCGGCTGGACGACGGCGCAGCCGTCACGGAGTACGACGCGGCGGTGCCCATGGCCTCCGGCGGCAGCGTCTATCTGTGCGCCTATCCGGAGCCTGTCCGGGCGGGCTATCGCTTCACCGGCTGGCTGAACGCCAGCGGCGCGGAGGTGGATACCCTGTCCGCCGCCGATTTTTTCGCCCGGAACGCCGACGACCAGACCGACTGGCAGGCCCCGCTTCCCGTCACCCTCACCGCCCAGTGGGAGCAGGAATAAAAAAAGAACCGCTCACGCGGTTCTTTTTTTATTCCTGCTCCCACTCAGCCTGTCAAAGAACCCCAGCTTTCAGAAATGAACTGCACCCGTCACACGGGATTTTTCTTTCACACCAGCTCCCGCGGCAGC